>JGI20127J14776_1000142_pt1 | contig 17517 bp, 15 predicted proteins | sample JossMetagenome_2_FD_14776 | JGI IMG/M metagenome (IMG submission 14776)
TAAACAGAGATAGCTATTTTCCAAAGAATAGTTACAATGGTAAAACCTACAGCCCAAGTCCCGACAGCGATCATAAACTCTGGGAAAGTCGGTATGTATGGAGTCACAGTGTGGAAAGGATTAGGCGTGAAACCGCCGATCATCAAGGCAAAGCCTTTTTCAATCCATATAGAAGCAATTATCGCTAAACAGGCTAAAACTAATGTTGTTTCATTTCGTCTTAGTGGAGGAATAACAAGCAATACTACGGCAATTAGGGCTAAAATCATTGATAACCACATTAACCCCACATATTCTGTGTGACCCTCATAACCAAAAAATAGGTAGATAATCGGTGCTTTATGGTGTTCAATTCCACTATAAAAAGCTGTAAAGACTTCGAACCCAAAAAAGAGTAAATTAATGATGAAAGCATAAGTTATAATCTTGGCTATGGTATCAATTGCTTTTTGCCCAACATCAAATCCGGTTAATTTTTTTGCTAGCAAAGCAAGAACTATTAAAAGTGCTGGACCAGCTGAAAAAGCAGTTGCTAAAAACCTCGGAGCCATTATAGCGGTTAACCAATAGTCCCTTCCCGGTAGACCCTGAAGTAAAAATGCGGTAACAATGTGGATGGATGGACCCCAAAGTATAGCTAAATAAATAATTGGTTTTAACCAGGCAGGATATTTCACTCCTTTGTACTCAGCATGCAAAACCGTCCATCCACAAATCAAATTTAAAATTAAGTATCCAGATAGAACTATTAAATCGTAAAAGATTATAGAATTGGGCGTGGGATATAATAAAACATAAAAACACTCTTGGAGGTTGCCCCATAACAACAAAGACGGAAAGCATTGCAATAAGAACCATCCCGACTGCAAAAAATTCTGCTAAAACTGTTATTTTAGCGAATTCTTTGTAGTTATGGAAATAATACGGTAATACAATCATCACTGCTCCGGCAGCTGCTCCAACAAAAAAGGCTAATTGCCCGATGTGAAGTCCCCATGTCAAGTCTCTATGCAACCCTAACAATCTACCAGCACCTATGTGATGTTCTAAATTCCAAAAATAAAAGGCTATGAGTATAAGAGTTGCTAAAAAACCTAACCATATCCAGTACCGTGGTTTACCTTTCAAGGCATATTCAAACATACACCTACCTCCCTTAAATGATGTAAAATACCATAGGCTTTGTGGTTAATTCAGGTTTTCTAACAATAACTATGTTTTCTGAAATTGCTTTACGAACTGGTGAATCTGGGTCGTTTAAATTGCCAAAGAACATCTTACCTTCCGAAGCTTCAACACAGTAGGGTTGCTTACCTTCATCCAATCTCTCGTAGCAGAGAATACACTTCTCAACTACTCCTGTTGTTCTTGTTGGATACTCAGGGTTTACCTGTGATAAAAATTCCCGAGGGGGATAAAAGTTATAGTTACGAGACCCATAAGGGCAAGCTGCCATACAGAATTTACAGCCTATGCATCTATGCATATCTTGAACTACAACCCCGTCAGGTCTTCTAAAGGTAGCCTTAACCGGGCAAACTCTCACACAAGGTGGATTATCGCAGTGATTACATAGCAATAAAAACTTCCTTTTTTTAATCTCTTCTGAAATATACTCGTGCTCTATGGTAGGGAAGGCTTTCTCAAAAGTATCAACCCAAATCCATTTGATTTGTCTAATTGGGTCAGGAATGTTTGGAACATTATGTGCTTTATGGCAAGCTTCTATAACTTTTTGAAAATCCTCATCTGTTTTAAACTGCCGCGTGTCTATAGCCATTGCCCAACGGACCTTGCTAACAGGTTTTATCTCTTTTAGAATATCCTCACCTCTACCAATCAAAACTCCACCGATAGTTGCTACTGCACTAGTTACTCCTGTGATCCCAACAACTTTTAGAAAATCTCTTCTGCTTATTGCCATTTTTTAACCTCCTCTGGAGCAATATGACATCTCCAACAATCAGGGTGAGCTGATATGGTGCTATGACATCTATCACAGAATTTTTCCATACTTTTATGACATTTCATACAGGTATTTTGCAAGCTCATCTTAAAAAATTTCCCTTGACTGTTGATGTAATAAACTTGCCCTTCACGAACCTTTTTATCACGCCACTCAAGTAGCATCTTCATATGATACGCTCTCATGTATTCCCTAGATTCCACACATTCCTTAGTATCTGAAGGAAGTTCAGGCTTTGGAAGGGCTTTTGCTCTTCCAAAATTCAGCCAAAAGGGCATAGCAAAGAATAAAACAAAGATTATAATCCCTACAATAACCTTATCGCTGTTGTACATGGCTTAGACCTCCCCCTCTTTTCCTTTCAAAGGTCTGTATCTAAGGTCAGTCGTTCTTTCCTTTTCTCCTTCCATGATAAGGGCGTTCCCTACAAGTTCATGAACTCCACATACCTCAACCCCTGGTACCCAATACTTCATGAGGGTAGGTAATACCGCTCTGTCTATCGCGCAGATGCAAGCCAGCATGTTAACTCCATACTTTTTATGGACATACTCAACGGCGTTAGCCCGCGGAAAGCCTCCCCTCATCCTCATCTCCATAAATTCATCAGCGTTCAAACCTGAACCGCTCCCACAGCAGAAAGTCTTTTCCCTTATGGTATTTTCGGGCATTTCAACAAAATTATTGCAAACATTCTTAATGATAAATCTTGGCTCTTCAAAGATCCCCATAGCTCTTGAGGTATTACAAGAATCATGGAAAGTAACCACTAGATGGTCATTCCTTGAAGGGTCGATCTTTAACTTTCCATGGGCGATAAGGTCGGCTGTAAACTCGCAAATATGAACAATCTTGTTATCTTTAGCATGTTCAAACACCGTCCCAGTAATCGGTGACTTCGGAACCTCCAAATAATCAAAAGGACCAAACCAGGTATTATGATATTGATGCCAGACCCTCCACATATGCCCACATTCTCCACCAAGGATCCACTTCACTTTAAGCCTTTTTGCCTCTTCGTAAATCTTAGCATGAAGCTTTTTTGCAAACTCTAAAGTGTTGAAAAAGCCAAAGTTTCCTCCTTCCGAGGCGTAGGTGCTTATCGTATAATCAAGCCCTATATGGTGGAACAATAGAACATATCCCATGAAGGTATAGATACCAGGCTCAGCAAAAAAGTCTGCTGAAGGAGTAACAAAAAGGATTTCAGCACCTTTTCTGTTTATAGGAACCTCAATCTTAATTCCAGTGATCTGTTCAATGTCNTAAAGTAGATATTCAATGTTTTCTTTAATAGTGTGTGGTTGAAGCCCTATATGGTTACCGACGAAATGAGAAAACCNAACAGGCTTCATCGCCCAGTCAANGGCTATACCAAGCTCATGTAAAATTTCTCTCATCATTATTGTTACTTCAGCAGTATCTATTCCATAAGGACAGAAAACGGAACAACGCCTACACTCTGTGCATTGATAAAAATATAAAAACCATTCCTTGATCACGTCTTCAGTCAATGGCCTGCCACCAGATAACCTACCAAAAAGCTTCCCAAAAGTGCTAAACTCACCTTTGATAATAGACCTTATAAGCTCAGCCCTAAGAACAGGCATATTCTTTGGGTCTCCGGTCCCTAGGAAAAAGTGACATTTATCGGCACAGGCTCCACATCTTACGCAGATATCCATAAAAAGCTTAAAAGCTCTATTTCTTTCAAGCCTCTTTTTGATCGCTTCTCGAACGATCTCTTTCCAGTTTTCAGGTAAGGGCCATTTTTCATCATGAGGTTGCCATTTACCAAGATGAGGCAACCCCAAATCTTCCATTACCTGTGGTTCAACAGCATAGGGATATCGCCCAGGCTTAAATTCAGGTTTTAAATCCATCCAATGTTTGGATGGCATATCATGAAGCTTTACATCTGATAAAAGCTCATCTGGTTTTGGTAGCTTGCTCATATACCTTCCCTCCACTAAGCCTGTTTTTGAGCTTCAGCAGTCTCTTTACACCATTCGTCATCAATAGGAATGCCAGCCTCTTCCATTACATCTCTAAATTTTTCTTGCCATTCACAGTAGGTTGTATACTTCACAGGATAATCCCATGGATTGATGTGTCTTTCTGCCCGGTTGTTGTTGGGTAAATTTCTTGTTGGAGAGAAGAAAACGCCAACCATATGGACAAGCTTGCTAAATGGAAAGTAGGCCGCAAGAACCGATACTAAAAAGAGGTGAATGTAGAATAGAATGCCAATCTTATGAGAGGGAAGGACCGGACTAAAGGTAGCTAAACCATAAGCTAACTCTTTCACAGCCTGAACATCAACCTTGAAGATTGTTCTCATTAAAATTCCGCTAATTGCAATACCTAATATTAAAAAGAGCGGAAAATAATCCGATGCATGGGAAAGATAATTTACCTTAGAATCAACAAGTCTGCGTAATAAAAGGAAAAATAATCCTGCTAAAATTAAAAGGTCTGTAGTATAAATCGGCGGAATTCCAAGTTGGAAAAATCCATCAATTTTTGCAATGATATCTACTAAAGATGGAACAGGATGGATAAAGAACCGTAAATGCCTAAGCATAATAACCAAAAAAGAAAAATGGAAAAGGATTGCTCCTAACCAAAGCCATTTGGCAGAACCATAGATCAACCTCTTACCTACTAAATCTGCCCTCAAATTTCTAAATAAACTTCTAAAGAGAAAGACTTCAAAGAACATCCTTAGGTAAACTTCCTTCATCGTGAATGGGGATTCAAGCCTACTATACTTTATCCAAGGAAGACTTTTTTGTTGACCACAGGTTGTTGGGATCTTGAAAGGCTGGGGGGACCTTGCCCAGTCTATAATTCGATAAATCAAACCAAAAAAGAAGATTAAGAAGGCAACATAAGGAATTACTATACCGAAAAGAAAATCTAAACCCAAAAGACCTACTCCTACAACTGGAATAAGAACAAGGAGCAAAGTTATTATAAAACTAAAAAAGACATTCATCCCGCTTCCCTCCCAGTCTAATTATTTTCAATGTTTCTCAGCGTCAAATTCTTTAACCAAAGGCATCCCCTCCATAGGGTCGTAAACTAGCCCTGCTCTCTTTAAAAGCAAGTAATTGTTTCTTTTCCATTCTTCGTATCTAATTTCAAAAAGCCTTTCTCTATACTTCATGTAAAAATCAAAGGTAAGGACCATCAAGGAATTCATCAAATCTTCCATTAGAAGTAAACCCTCTACTCCAAAACGCTCAAGTATTTCATCGCCGAAATTCTCCCGAATAATCCCTTTAAGCTTAAGAAAAGTGCCCATCGCCCTCTTTGCAGAGGGGACATGCACTGCCAAAAGCTGAGCCAATCTTTCTAAATAAGGTAAAAGCGTATCTAAAGAAATTTCAGGCTTTATCTCTTTTAAAATAGAAGCAAATATCTCATCTATTCTTGAAGCTAAAGGGTTTTGGAAAGGGTCCACTTCTTTGAGAAAATAGGACTTAGCTTCCTCTTCAAAAATATCTGAAAAAAAACGCTCTTTCCAAAGTTTTAAAATTTTAGAATGATTTTCTTCAATTATTGAATAAACTGAACCCCTCACTTCCCCCCTCCTGAATACAAGCTAATATTTAATGGTTAATTAAAAAATTGTCAACGATTAAAAAAAGAAATTATTATCCACAGGCTAATTCTTGAACCAAATTTTTTATTTTTTTTATTTTTGTTCTCAAATTTTTAAAAAATTCTATTAAAAAGATTTGGAAGCTTTCTTAAAAGGTTAAGCTTTTCTTTGTCCCCAAGTTTAATCTTTTCGATAATGCTTTCTAATTCCTGAATGGTTGCGTCGTAGAGCTTTTTATTTAGTCTGTAAGGATGCCCGTCCTTTCCTCCGTGGGCATAGGCATAGTGAACTGGGTCCTTCCTCGAAGCTGAAACCCCGTATATAAGCTCGGCTGTTAAAGTTAGGGCTCGGAGATGCTTTGCCCCCATACCCTTAACCAATAGTAAATCCTCAAAAGTTTGAGGAGGTTTCTCGTAGGTTTTAAGCCATATCTTTGGTAAAACTTCAACGGGCAAAAACTCTGGTCTTATAGCATGACCCCTTGGAAGGGTCAATCTTTCTCCTACTCTTACTTCCTTTAATACATTTAGTAGCGGTTGATGTAAGAGATTGAGCATTGCTTGCTGAACTCCCTCACTTTCCTTGGCTACAAGATTTAAAACCTCATTTTTCTTTATATTAGAAAAAATTCCAGAATGAGGCTCAACGGTAAAACTGATAATCTTTTCGGAATACCAATGATATCTCCGAGCATAGAGGCTCTTTTCGTCCATCCCCTGTTGAATAACAGCCCATGAGCCATCATCAGTAAAGATAAAAAGATGAAAATAAAGCTGAAACCCATCTTGAATGGCGTTGTTATCAATCTTGGCTACAAGTCTACTGATGGTAATCAAATTCTGTGAGGCTTGAGGTAGACCGATCTTTTCTGCATAGGTTTCAATTTCTGAAGGAGTTTGAAGAGCCCTTTTTCCTTTGCCACCGCAGATAAATAAACCAATCTCTTTGAAAATAGGAGCTAGAGCTGCTTTGATGGCTCCGCCAACCGTTGTGGTAAGCCCTGATGAATGCCAATCAAACCCAAGCAAACACCCCAAGGCTTGAAACCAAAAGGGGTCAGCCAACCGCTTTAAAAGTTCTTTTTTACCAAATTCTTCAAGGATAACAATAAAGATCGCTCGAGAAAGCTTAACCATTCTTTCAAAAAGCCAAGGAGGACATTTCCCGCCATGCAAAGGGAGGTCGACTACGCTTTTTTGAATCATCTTAGAAGCTCCAAAGCCCTTTCAATTTCATGGATTATGATATTACAAGTCTTAATCGGTTCTACACTTAACCGTATAGGTCTTCCAATAACTAAATAGTCTGCACCACTGAGGATTGCTTCAGCTGGGGTTGCCGTACGAAGCTGATCCTGAGCATCTTGGGAGTCAAGTCTTATGCCAGGAACTACAGTAAGAAGCTTTGGCAAACTCTCTTTTACTCTTTTAACCTCTTTTCCTGAGACTACTATACCAGCGCAACCGCATTGAGAGGCAAGGAGGGCATATCTCAAGACTAGCTCTTCTGTTTCTCGAATGTATTCTCCGTTAAAACCAAGCTCAAGAAGGTCAGCCTTGTCTAAGGAAGTAAGGATAGTAACGGCAAGGATCTTGGGCTTTTCTTGAGCTGCTTCAACTGCTGACTCTAAAGCGTGTCTTCCTGAAAGGGTATGTACAGTTATAAAATCGACATCAAGAGCTTTAGCTGATTTTACAGCCTGCGAAACTGTATTTGGTATATCACAAAGCTTTAGGTCAAGAAAGATGGGGAGTTCCGTTTTTTTTCTTACCTCTTCGATAGCCTTTGGTCCGTACTTTACAAACAACTCAAGCCCTATTTTAAACATTCCCACATACTCTTTTAATAGTTCTACCCAAGAAAGGGCGGTCTCAAGGTCTTGAAAATCAAGAGGAAAGATAATTCTTCTTTTGGCTTCCATAAAATGCTCCTTTTCATATTCTGCACTTGAAAAAAGGTCTTTCGTAATGCTTCCTTTTTGCGGTTCAAAACCAAGTTAGAGTTTATTGCTATCCACCTTAACCATGTTTATAGATGATTATAGAAATTAAAATCATGTTGTATAATACTTTAAAGTATGGATCTTTTCGGGTCAAGAGAAGAAAGGCAGATCCTTTCGTTTGACATTCAGCCGTTAAGATTTACTGTCAAAGAATTTACGCAAAAGATTAAGCAGATATTAGACTTTGGACTACCCTATGTTTGGATTGAGGGGGAGGTAGCAAACCTTAGCCATAGTCAAAACGGCAATCTTTACTTTTCTTTGGTAGAGGAAGAGGCAACCATCAAAGCTCTAATTTTTAAAACGGATAAGCGTTCTGCCCTTGGTGATTTTGAGCTCAAAAACGGACAGAAGGTTTTAGCCTTCGGCAAAGTAAACTTCTATCCCCGTTCAGGTGAAGTCCACTTCATTGTTAAAAAAGTAGAGCTCCTTGGTATTGGAAGGTTAATCGCAAAAAAAGAAGCTTTGTTAAGAAAATACCGAGAGCTTTTTGCGAGAGAAAAAAAGCCTATTCCAACTTTTCCAAAAGTTGTTGGATTGGTTACTTCTCTATTTGGGGCAGCAATCGAAGATTTTTTAAAGGTAGCAAGAGAAAGCTACGGGGCTAAAGTTCTTGTTTATCCTGTAAAAATTCAGGGCGAGGGTGCAGAAAAAGAGATAGTACAGGCAGTAAAAGATATAAATCAATATTTTCCTGAAGTTGAGGTGATAGTCATCGCACGAGGTGGCGGGTCCTTTGAAGACCTTGCTCCTTTCTACTCCGAAGACCTTATCTTAGGACTTTCCCAATCTTGTATTCCTATTGTTTCTGCAGTAGGTCATGAAATAGATGTTACTCTATGCGACCTTATTGCGGATAAAAGATGCTCAACTCCCACCTCAGCTGCCAAAGAGTTATTTCCAGAGAAAGATAGGATTTTACAACATTTAGACCTACTAAAACGAAAGCTAAAAAAGTCTGTTGATATTCATCTCACAACTTATGAACGAGAATTGGCACAGATCAAGGTTGAGTTAATAAAAAGGAGTCCGCAGTATAATCTCCAAAAATTGGAGACCCATATTGAAGCCTTAAAGTCTGCCTTAAGGCTAACTCTTATGCAAAAGTTGAATAGTTTAGAGAAAAAAGCAGAAGAACTGAAACGAAGACTTTGGGTACACAGCCCGCAAACAAGGCTTAAGCTTCTTGAGGAGCGAGTGAGAAGTGTTCGGTTGTTACTTCTTTCACTATCTCCTTTAAAACCCTTAGAAAGAGGCTATGCTTTGATCAAAAGCTATCCTAAAGGAAAGGTTATTCGAAAAGCTAGAGAGGTTTCTACGGAAGACAGATTAGAAATCCTCTTTGCTGATGGAAAAATCGTAGTTCAAGTGCTCAGCGTGCACACAAACTCAGGGGGCTTAAATGAATGAAGAAAGAGAACTTGACCTTGAGAGGGCTATAAAAGAGGTTGAAAGGATCATAAAAGAACTTGAAAGAAAGGACCTACCTTTAGATGAAGCTTTAAAACTTTTTGAACAAGGTTTAGAGCTTATACATCTATGTGAAGAAAGGCTTAAACAAGCACGCTTGAAGGTTGAAGTAATCCTCAAAAAGGGAGAAAAGTTTGAATTGGCAAATTTAGACCTGGCAAAGGAATTGTTTAAGAATGAAGGCGAAAGACCTTGATAAACTTTTTTCCTATCTTGAGGAAAAAAAGAAGCTCATTGAGGGAACCCTTGAGAAGTATTTTCCAAAGCCTGAGGCTCTTTCAGAACGGGTCATCTCAGCCGCTAAGTATAGTCTTTTTTCGGGTGGTAAAAGGATAAGACCAATACTTTGTCTTCTTGGATACGAGCTATTCCAAGAGGATTCAGAAAGGATCCTTCTTTTTGCCTGTGGTATAGAATGCCTCCATACCTATTCGCTAATCCATGATGACCTTCCAGCTATGGATGATGATGATTTCCGTAGAGGTAAACCTTCTTGTCACAAAGCCTTTGACGAGGGAACAGCTATCTTAGCAGGAGATGGACTTCAAGCTTTAGCTTTCTATTTTTTCTCTCATAAAGACCTTGTGAAAACTGTTAATTCTAAGAGACTGCTTAAGGCGATAAACCTAGTTGCTGATGCTGTTTCCTTTAACGGGATGGTTGGGGGGCAGATGGGAGACCTTCTCATGGAAGGTAAAAAGGGAGATAAAAAGGTTTTGAAATGGATACATGAGAGGAAAACGGGAAGGCTTTTTACAGCCTCTCTTATCAGCGGAGCTATTCTTGCCAACGCAAAGAGCAAAGATATAAAAACTTTGGAGCGGGTCGGAAGGGCACTCGGTCTTGCCTTCCAGATCGTTGACGACCTTCTTGACCTATTAGGGGATGAAAAAAAGCTTGGGAAACCGGTAAAATCGGACCTAAAAAAGAAAAAGCTTACCTACCCTGCCCTGTATGGGGTTGAAACTTCGCAAGAACTGGCAAGAAAAGAAGTGGAAAAGGCAAAAAGCTTGCTTGAATCTTATGGGAAAAGAGCAGAAAATCTATTACTCCTTTCAGAGTACATTTATCAAAGGGCAAATTAAATTTTAAAAATGGGGGGGGGAAAGGACTTTGAAATATTTAACGAAAGTAAATAGTCCAAAGGATCTGAAAATGTTAAAAATATCTCAGCTTGAAGTCCTTGCCGAAGAGATTAGAGAAGTAATCATTGATACTGTAGCCAAGAACGGGGGGCACCTTGCTCCAAATCTTGGGGTAGTAGAATTAACCCTTGCTCTTCATTATGTTTTTGATTCTCCTCAAGACAAGATCATTTGGGATGTTGGGCATCAATGCTATGTCCATAAGTTAATCACAGGAAGAAGAGAAAATTTTCACACCTTAAGAACCTATGGGGGGATAGCTGGTTTTCCAAAAAGGGAAGAGAGCCCTCATGATGTTCTGGATACAGGACACAGCAGCACCTCTATTTCAGCCGGACTGGGGATGGCTGTAGCGAAAAGATTAAAGAAGGAAGAAAAGGGGAAGGTAGTGGTTGTCATCGGTGATGGGGCGATAACTGCTGGCTTAGCCTTTGAGGGTCTAAACAACGCAGGCTACATGAAAGAAGACCTTCTTATCATCCTTAACGATAACGAAATGTCCATTTCCCCAAACGTTGGGGCTCTTTCAACCTTTATCTCAAAAAGAATGACTGGGAATCTTGCCAGGTTTGTGCGAAGAGAGATGGAAAAACTTTTTCACCATCTTCCAGGGGGAGAAAATTTTCTTCAAATCTTAAAAAAAGGAGAAGACCTGCTTAAGATGGCAATTACTCCAGGAGCTCTTTTTACAGCCTTAAACTTTGAATATGTAGGACCAGTTGACGGACATAATCTTAAAGATTTAATAACTATCCTTAAAAATCTTAAATCCACCAAAGGACCTACTATACTCCATGTCATCACCAAAAAAGGAAAGGGATATCCACCTGCTGAGGCAGACCCAGAAACATTTCACGGTGTTCCGCCTTTTGATAAAAAAACAGGAAAAGTCTATAAAACGAGCAACATTCCACCAACCTATACAGAAATCTTTGGTAAAACCTTGGTTAGGTTAGCCGAGACAGACCCAAGGATTGTAGCCATAACGGCAGCCATGAAAACTGGAACAGGGCTTAAAGAGTTTGCAGAAAGATTTCCTGAAAGGTTCTTTGATGTGGGGATTTGTGAACAGCATGCTGTTACCTTTGCGGTAGGCTTAGCCTTAGAAGGATTTATGCCGGTCTGTGCTATCTATTCTACCTTTCTTCAAAGGGCTTACGATCAGATAATTCATGATGTTGCCTTAAACAAAGCTAAAGTTATCTTTGCTATCGATAGAGCAGGTCTTGTGGGTGAAGACGGACCAACCCATCACGGAGCCTTTGATTTAAGCTATTTGAGACCTGTGCCCAATCTTATAATCATGGCCCCAAAAGACGAAAATGAGCTTCAACACATGCTTTACAGCGCAACAAAATATAGCATGCCTGTTGCTATAAGATATCCTCGCGGTTCAGGTGAAGGAGTAAGCCTTGATTGGCAATTTCAAGAAATTCCCCTTGGTAAGGGAGAACTTCTTAAGGAAGGAAAAGACGCTCTAATCATAGCCATAGGTAATCATGTCTGGAGCGCTTTTAGAGTAAGCAATGAGCTTGAAAAAGAGGGTTTCAAGGTAGGTGTTATAAACGCAAGGTTTTTAAAACCCCTTGATGAGGGGTTAATTTTAGAGCAGGCAAGGAAAGTGCCTTTAGTTATAACTATAGAAGAAAATAGTTTATATGGAGGGCTTGGGTCGGCTGTTGCCGAACTTCTTTTAGAAAATGGGCTCTCGGTAAAATTTAAGAGGATTGCTCTTCCAGACAAATTTGTCGAACACGGGGACCAAAAAACGCTTCGAGAAATATATGGGCTTTCAGAAAAAGCTTTGTATAACACAGTAAAAAGCCTTTTATCCTAAATTAGGTATACTTTTTGAACATTTAATGTGGATGAAAATACTCTTATCGACCTTAATGATTTTTTGTTTAGCGCCTTTTTTTATCTCTGTTGCCTTTTCTACATCATCTACACAAAAAGGGCTTAACCTTCAACAGAAACTTAAAATCTTCTGCAAAGAGATAAAAGGCAACGAAACTCTCTGTCAAGAATACCTATTCACTTTAAAAAAACGCCTGGAAATTAAAGGGGACCTTCTCACAGAAATAGAAGACTTCTGCAAAAAATCCAATGTAAAACCTCTTTGCCGGATAAAAGGTGGCTCAAGCATCGCTCTTTATTGCTCAAAGTACAATAAATCTTCTCCGAAGTGCCAAGAATGGAAAGCTTGGAAACACAAAGAGCTTGAGTTAAAAGGAAAGCTCATTGAAAACCTTCAAACCTTCTGCAAAAGCAACCCAAAATCGAGGATCTGTCAGAACTAAGCCTTCGTTGTAAACCGAAAAAGTAAGCATTAAATTTAATACTAACAAAAAAATTAAAAAGGAGCCTTTTTTAAAAAAGAAAGGATATGGATAATAATCCCATAACCCTTGGAAAAATCCTTGACCAAATTCAGAGCTATCTTCCTGGAGTAAACACTAAGCTGGTAGAGAAGGCTTTTGAATTTGCGGCAAAGTGGCATGATGGGCAAGTTAGAAGGTCTGGTGAGCCCTATCTTTCCCATCCTATGAACGTAGCCTATATCCTAGCTCAGATGAAAGCAGACTTGCCAACGATTGCTGCCGGTTTTTTACACGATGTGGTTGAAGATTGTAAGGTGCCTATTGAGGTTATCAAGAAAGAATTCGGAGAAAGCGTTGCCTACATTGTGGAAGGCGTAACCAAACTTAAACAGATCCCAGGAAGCCCGGACAAGATCTCTAAACAGGCTGAGAACCTAAGAAAACTCATTCTTGCCATGTCTAAAGACCTACGAGTTATCTTGGTTAAGCTCGCTGATAGGTTGCATAATATGCGAACGTTAGATTCTATGCCCTTACATAAAAGGCAAGCTATAGCTAGAGAAACCCTAGAAATTTATGCCCCTTTAGCGGCAAGGCTCGGTATCGATTGGATAAAGGTAGAGCTTGAAGACCTTTCTTTTAAACACCTCTATCCTGAAGAGTATGAAAAATTAAAAGTTGAAGTTGAAAAAAGAATTACACAAGCAGAAGATTTTGTTAATGAAGTCAAGTCCACCCTTCAAGAGGTTTTAGAAAAAAACGGTATAAAAGCAAGTATCCTCGGTAGAGTAAAACATCTGTACAGCATCTATCGCAAGCTCCAGAAGTATAATTTAACCATAGGAGACTTAGACCAAATCTACGATATCATAGGTTTTAGAGTTATAGTGGAAACGGTAGAAGATTGTTACAAAACACTTGGGATAATCCATGCTCTTTGGAAACCCATTCCTGGAAGGTTTAAAGACTACATCAGCCTTCCCAAACCCAACGGCTACCAGAGCTTACATACCACGGTTCTCGGACCAAAAGGCAAGAAGGTCGAAATTCAAATCCGCACCGAAGAGATGGATAAGGTGGCTAACGAAGGAATTGCTGCTCACTTCTTATATAAAGAAGGGACAGGGATTGATTATTCTAAGTATAAACAGCTTGAATGGTTGAATAAACTGATCGAACTTCAGAAGGAGCTTAAGCATCCTCGAGAGTTTTTGGAATCCCTAAAGCTTGACCTATTTCCGGAGGAAATCTATGTTTTCACCCCTAAAGGAGATGTAATCGTTTTACCAGCCGGGGCAACCCCCGTTGATTTTGCTTACGCAATCCATACTGAGGTGGGGCATCGTTGTGTAAGAGCATTTGTAAACGATAAGCTTGTGCCGCTTGACTATCAGCTCCAAACGGGTGATGTGGTTAAGATTGAAACTTCTCCGCATCAAAAACCGAGCCGAGACTGGTTAAAATTCGTTAAGACAAGCCGAGCAAGGGCAAGGATTAAACAATGGTTCAAACAGGAAGAAAAGGAAAGACTAAAGGAACTGGGCAAAGAGATAATAGCCAAGGAGTTAAAAAAACATTCCTTTAGCCTTCAAGAATTTTTAAAAGCCCCATCCCTGCCTCAACTTCTTAGGAAATTAAACCTCGGGAACATCGATGAGCTCTTTATCCAAATAGCAGCTGGGAAATTACAATTAAAACAATTCATAAAGACCTATCAAGAAGTTTCTNACTTATTCCAACCAGAGCCTAAAGAAGAAATTATTTCTTACCCCGAAGAAAAACCATCCGAAANTTATCCAACCTCGCTTTCTGCTCTTGGCGAAAGCGACCTTTTATTCCATCTTGCTAAATGCTGTCACCCCATACCTGGAGATGAGGTTGTAGGNTATATTACCCGAGGAAAGGGAATTTCGGTCCACAGAACAGATTGTCCAAATCTTAAAGATTTAGAACCTGAAAGNATGATCGAGGTAAAATGGGACAAACCAGACGGAAAAGTTTATCCAGTTAGGCTTCATGTAGTCTCCTTTGACAGAAAGGGTCTTTTAGCTGAGGTTTCCTCGGCCATATCCTCCGCAGAAAGCAACATCCTTAAGGCCGAGGTCAAAACTACACCCGATAAAAAGGCTTATTTTGATATCAGCATTGAGGTTACAGATAAAGGCCATTTAGAAAAGATAATAGCTAATATCCTGAAAGTTGAAGGCGTGCTAAAGGTAGAAAGGAAGATTTTTTAGCTTACAGCTTTTTGAATTTTCCCAGCCTTGATACACCTTGTGCAAACTTTCATTCTTTTAACTGTTCCATCGGGCAATTTTACCCTAACTCTTTGAATGTTAGGATACCACCACCTGCTTGCCCTTTTTCCGGAATGGCTAACCTGGTTCCCACATGTTGGACCTTTACCGCAGATTTCGCACCTCCAAGCCATTTCATCCCTCCTCTGTTGAAAAATTCCAAGAATAGGTAGATAAAACATTATATCATCAATTTTTGATTATATCAACTTAAAAGCCACCGCCGATTTGGAAGTTTAGATTGCTACTATCCTCTTTTGGCTTTTTATCGATATTGTAGCCCCATTCTATACGAAGTGGTCCAAGGGGTGAAAGCCACCTTACTCCAACTCCAATGCTCTTTCTAATCTCCGAGGATTTAAAGGGGTAGTCTTTACTCCATACAGAGCCCATATCATAAAAGAGAACTCCATGAAGGTTGATGCTTTTTATCAAGGGGATGATCCCTTCGCCTTGGAAGTAGAACATCTTTGTTCCACCAACCCTTTCACCAGTCTTTGGGTCCCTTGGGGAGATATCTCCGTATTTATAACCCCTCACGGAATCAATACCACCCAAATAAAACCTTTCAAAGACCGGAACCTTTTTCCCAGAACCCTCAGTAATGTAGCCATAGCCGAACTTTAAATGGGCAGTTAAGTTTTTCCAAGGAGTAAAATACACTTGATGCTCGCCTGTAAACTTAAGAAACTCACTATCACCACCGAGAAAACCACCAGCGTAGGAAAGGGCAAGTCCATGGACCCACCCCTTGGTTGGGAGGAAAAACCTATTCCGAGAATCGTAGTTTATTCCTGCTTCTACAGCACTGGTCACATGGATCTTCATAGATTCTTGGATTATCACAGAGGTGTTATCCATAACATCCTTCAATTTTGAGTCATCATACCTATACCCAAGATAAGTTGAAAATTCTGGGGTAAAGAAATAACCAACTCTGATGCTTCCTCCCTTAGCATCCTTAGTAAAGTCTTCGTACTTAATTTCATAGTCATATAATGACCATCCTAAAAAGTAGCGGGTGTCCATAAAGTAGGGATCAAAGAAATTAAGGGAGTATCTGCTTGACTTTGTGCCAATCTTTGCAGAGATACCCACCCTTTGCCCTTTACCAAGCCAGTTTCTTTGAGTAATCTCGGTTATAAACACCAACTTTTCTGAAGAGCTGTAGGCGGCTCCTACGCTAAAAGTCCCGGTTAAAGCTTCCTTGACTTTAACTCGAAGGTTTAACTCCTCCTCCTTTGTTCCCTTCTCCTTTTCTACCTTTACCTCTTCAAAGAAGCCAAGCCTTTGCAATCTCTCTTCGCTTTTCTCAAGCCTTTTTGCACTGTAAGGCCATCCTTCAGACAAAAGGATCTCCCTTCTTATCACCTTATCCCTCGTCTTGGTATTCCCCTCAATCTCTATGCGGTTTATAAAAACAACCGGTCCTTTATCTACCTTAAAAGTGACCTTTACTTGATTTGCCCCAACTTTATCAATGTCTGTTGTTACTTTTGCATAGGCATATCCATAATCTGAAAAGAGATGAGTAACCACGGATTCATCAAACTTTAATTCAGAAAGATTGACCACTTTACCGGCTTTAGTGTTTATCCTTTTTAAAATTTCTTCCGCAGGAAATAGGTCCTGAATTACCTGTATCTCGGCCACTCGATATTGAGGACCCTCTTCGATGGGAATTTTTATGTAGACCTCATCCTCCTTTTCTTCAACGATGGGTTCACCCACCTTGACATCAAGGTAGCCTCTGTTTTTATAAAGGTTTTCGATCTTAGCCAAGTCTCTGTATAAATAGGCAAGGTTGTAAACCCCAGGCTCAGCCTTTGGTTCTTGCGTTAAAAAGGAAGCGATATATCCGACATACTTTTTCACCGGCGAAAATACGGACTTTTCAGAAACAGATAGTTGATCCTTTAGCTCCTTTTCAGGAATAGCCTTAGCTCCAAGAAACTCGATCTTGGAAATATACTTTTTCTTCCCCTCCTTAATGTCAAAAACAAGCCTTACTTGCGTAGGAGTCACCCTTTCGGTTTTGACCTTTATTTCCGTTCCAAGAAAACCAAGTTGTTCGTAATAAGCTTTGATGTTTTCTAAGGCTTTATCAATTTTTTCTGGGGTCAAGATTTCACCTATCTTCAGCCCGGATATCTTTGTTAAGTCTTCAGCTTTCGCGCTCTTTATCCCTTTATACTGAATTTCCTTAAGCGTCTCCCTTTCTTTTAGTTTATAGACAATGATTACCCCTCGGTCCCCCTCCTTGACTTCAACCTCAATGTTTTCAAAGTAGCCAGTTCGGTAGAGGTTCTTTAGGTCTTCGTTAAGAAGAGCAAGGTCTAAGATGTCCCCTTCTTTAAGCTTAAGCTTAGGACGAAGTATGTCCTCCCCTACCCTTTTTGCTCCATCAAATTCGACCTTTTCAACTAGAGACTTTTTTTCCAGAAATACTTTTAAACTTTTTATGGTTTCTTCCACTAAAGAATCAAGCCTATCCTTAGTTGATATGGCATAGACCATAAAAGGGTCTGATTTTCCCACCCGGTAAAAGACCCAATCCGCGCTAACAGAATCCCTAATCAAAGTAAAGGTAAGCTTTCCCGCAAGGTACACTTCCCCACTCTTTAAAAGAAGCTCAACTTCCTTTGCCGTAAGCCTCTTAACATCCACTTCGTATTGACCGCTTAGCTTTGCTTTTAGCTCTGAGAGATA
>JGI20127J14776_1000144_pt1 | contig 17510 bp, 20 predicted proteins | sample JossMetagenome_2_FD_14776 | JGI IMG/M metagenome (IMG submission 14776)
TGTTACTTGAGGTGTTTGTATATTTGTAGTATTCTCATCTTTAAATGTTACTTGAGGTGTTTGTATATTTGTAGTATTCTCATCTTTAAAGAATTGGTCTCTTACGCCTTTGTATAATCCATATAAACCACCTAATATTCCTCCACCGATTGCTCCTACACCAGTTCCGAGACCTGGTATAATAGAACCAACTGCTCCACCTATTCCTGCACCTAGAGATGCCCATTCTGCTACTGAACCTAGAGTTTTTAGTAGTTTACCAGCTAAGCTATCACCTCCAACTAGATCTGCTAGTTTATCTGCTCCCCAGGATATTCCCATACTAATAAAGAGAAAGGAGAAAATCGTCCTATCATTTTTGGTAGCCATTTAATACCACCTTTGATACCTTTTAATCCAAAATCCAGATTTTCCCAATACCAAGTTTACTACCGATTGAACGAATGCCTCTTATTATCTTACCCAACAATCCTAGCTTACGAGCAGCTAACACTCCAGCAGTAGCTCCTGCACCAAATGTAAGCAAGTCTGTGTTAGATAAGTCACCTAGTATATTTCCTAGTATTGGTAATAAGAAACTACTCAGAAACATAGGTGAATTAAAACCATAGAAAGATTGTCCTAGATTTCCTGGTTGATTTTGTTTAGAACGATTACAGGTACATTCTTGTATTTGATGTAGTATTTTAGGAATATAATCATTGCTATTAGAACCATAAACATTCTCTAGCGTATCTCTTATGCTTCTTAATAACATATAATATGAATTTCTATCAACTTGTTGATCTGTAAATAGATGATACATTCTTTCTCCATTTAACATTATTTGATTAAGTTTCAACTCAAGTTCTTCATATAGATTAGATAATATCGTATTTATATTGTTTAGTATGTTACTTAAGTCTACACCAACCTTAGAGTTAACTTCATATAGAGTAGACAATATCGTATTTATATTGTTTAGTATGTTACTCAAGTCTATACCAACCTTAGAGTTAACTTCATGTAGAGTAGACAATATCGCGTTTATATTGTTTAGTATGTTACTTAAGTCTATATCAACCTTAGAGCTAACATCTGTTTGTTGAGTTGCAATCTCTACTTGCTCAAATTCCAAATTTTCGTTTCCAACTAAATTAGTTTGTATCGCATTATTCGCTCTTGCAATCTTTCCTTTGCCAGTTAGTGCTCTTATAAAATGTCCAAATGTTGCATTAATTAGAGAACTAATTCCTCTTAACAAACCAGTTCCAACTTTAAATCTACCTCCAAAGAAATCATCTATAGTAGCAGCAGTTTCCAATAAAGTCTTAGCAAATCTGTTTCTGAAATTAGCTATCTTTTCAATTGCATTTCTTAACCCTAGTGGTTCAATAAAACCTTTATTTACTGTTTCTATGAAGCGTTTGTATACATCTGTAAATCTACCAGTTAAGTATTCTGTTATTCTTCCACCTGTTATTAGTTTGTCTAGTCCTTTTGCAATTTTGGTGTATGGAGCAAAGAAACTTGTTATTATCTCTAAAATGTTTTTACTTGTTAGTTTTCTTAATGCAGATACTCCTCCTAATGCAGCAAATGCATAAATTGCTTTTCCAAGGATTGGACCTACGAAAGGTATGAGTGATGCAACAGGAGCCAATATAGTTACTACAGTGGAAGCTAACCATAGGCCGGTTAAGACTTTAAGACTTTGACCTAGGCCGTAGGATATATTGGCTATAATGTATCTAAATCTATTACCAGCTACTGCTCTAGTTGCTATATCTCTAAGTAATTGATAGTAATCCTTATATCCAAATACATCTGCTAGTAATCCACCTGGAGCAGCAAGCTCGATTATCTCACCAATAGAACCACCTGTTAATAGTTTTTGTTGTTGTTCCGCAATCCTACTGAGTTTATGAGACTGAGCTAAAACATCTGATACATAATCTATGACAGATTCATAATCTCCTATTGTGAGCATAAACAATATCCTACCATAAACAGTTGATGCAATATTAGGAGGTATAGCTCCTGCTCTGACCATTCCTATTAATTGTTGTAGATACGGTACTATTTTTGCTCTATGTCCCAGTTGTTCAAATCTATATTGTAACAATTCTTTTTCAAGTTTATCAAGCAAACCAAAATCAACTGGTTGAAATTCACCAAGAATCTTTTGCAATTCGTTAATGTTATTTTTAAGTTTAATTGCGGAACCAAATCTATAAGACATTGATGTAAGCCAATCTTTAACCAAATCAAAATTAGTTCCTTCTCTTAAAGCTTTTACAACAGTTTCTATTTCTGTTTGCGGTTTAGATGTAAATACTTCTATCAACTTATTCAATTCAGGTTTTTTGATTTTACCTTCCATATCAACAATTAATCCTGGATTGATTAACAACATCTGCAGCATAGATTGGAAACGAGGATAAAAATTAGCATCTGTTAGGTTAAACCCTCTTTTATTCAACTCCTCTATTAGTGTATTTATTGCAATCTGTCTAGTACTTAAGTAGTCTTTTTCCAATAGTTGAGCAAATCTATCGTTAATAAAGAATGATAATATTGGCGTAAGAAATTTAAATCTTGCTAGTCTAAACAATCTGCTTTGTCCAGCTATATTTAATTCCTCCATTAAATATTTTTCGATGACTCGTTCTACATTTAATCTTCTAATAATATCTTGTTCTGTTAAACCTATTCCAAGATTAACTTTACTCAAAATATTTATCGTAGATTTTCGTTGTTCTCTTTTTGTAGACTGATCTTCAGATTGTTGAGCAACAAAACCTGCACATCCACAACCTCTAAATGGTAAGAAATATCTATACATTGCTGATTGTATAGCAGTTATTCTAGCTACATTTCTGCTAATTGAATCAAGATAAGTTATTGTAGCTTGATAAAAATCTTTACCTTTAAATCTGGTTCTATCTGTTACAGCAAAAACATCATCCAATTCTTCAATAAACTCATTTAGCATTTTATTTAACTGACTTCTATTTAACTTAAAGAATTGCTCTAGCCAATTACGAGTTTGTGCTTCGTATCTTCTACCAAGTTCTGTTGAACTTCTAAGTACTCTAATAATTTCAGTTTGTAAATCACGGGCATTTGGAAATTTTCGTAAGAATATATCTGCTATCTTGGTAGATATCTTCCTTGTAATCTTCTCTATAAAGTTATCTTTAAATACCGACTCTTCTAATTTTTGTCGCTCTTCAAAAGTTTTTTGTAATTGTGATACTGCTTGCTGTAATTTTATTTGTAGTTCTGTTTCTCTTTGTGCCCTTATAAGAGATTGTTCAACAGTTATTCTTGTTTGTCTCTCTATATTTTTAAGTGTCTCTAGAATATTTTGTAGTATGTTATTATTGTTATCGTAAACAGTAGCCATATTTTGCTGATGCTACAAAAAAAGTTATACTCTACAGATTTCCTGTACACTAGAACGTATAATACGTTGATAGACTTTCATTATGTAATTTAATAACACATCAGTATTGTAATCCTTAAGTAAAACTTTTGAAGCAACATGAAATATAGCAAACACTAGTAATAAGTATTGCTCTAGATATGTTGACTGAGATATGTATTGTTTCAAGGTAGGATTATTTTTTTGTAGGAATTTTTGTAGTTTACTTATGCCGTATATAAACTTTCTTCCTCTGAATTGTATGTGGTATTGTATGTATCCTTTAGTTATGATTTTCTCCATAACATATATAACATTCATTTCCTCTACAGTTGGAAGTTTTTTTGTAAATGTAATTGTGATGTTTTCCTTTAACAGTTTTGTTAACGCTTTACGTAAATCAGCTCTATCAATTTCATTTATTAATGCATATGAGATTAATGTTCTTGTTTTATCGTCTAGCAACATTAAAGATTTTGATTCACCATATTTTACACTTAAAACTGGTAATATGAAGTAACGATAAATAAAGTTGTCTTGTCTAATTACATCTGCTTGATTTATATCTTGTTGTATATCAACATTCTTAACTATNTCCTTTTTAAGGATATTTGCTATAAAGTAGGTTCTAGTATCAGTTGTNCTAGCAATTTTGTCTATATATCTAACATCATATCTTGCTTTTCTCATTATTAGCAATGACAATGATCTATTAACAACAGCTCCAATTGCTTGCAAACCAATTAGTTTGTTATCTATAAACCATCTTTTGCTAGTAAATGCAGATATTATAATGTCGTTTATTATATGTAGTATGTCATCATATTCATCAATACTTAACATATCTCTGAGTATACTGAGTATACCCTTATTGTTATAAAGTGTATTTCTCAAATTATTGCTAATGTAAGTCAACAATAATGGATTAACCTGCTTCAAGAAATTAATAGTGTAACTGTATATCTTTTTTGATTGTTCGTATTTGTCTTCATCTTTGATGATTAGTGATAATAACAAAGAAAAGGGTGAAATCATTTTAAGTGTTTCTGTGTTTAATTTCAATATCAAATTACGTTTTTGCGAAGCTACGTCAATCTTGTTAATATCCTCAATGTAAGGTAGTCTGTTTTTACAGACCTCAATAAATCTGTCCAAATCATGTTTCATAATAGCATCAACCATATCATTGTCATCAGCAAAGAACATGTTAGTTATGTCAATTGCATCTGGGTAGTGTATTTTGTGTAGTTTGTTAATAGGTCCAATCAATTGATTGTTAAAATATAGTTTGTCTTCCTGTAATACAAACATACAAAAAATTTTAGTATAGTTGCATATCTATTTGTTTGTATTATCATCTTTTGGAGTTGATTCTAACTCAACTTGCTTCTCAAATTCCTTGCAAGCATTTATCACATTCCATAGTTTTAGATTTTCCTCTTTTAATTGACTGTAATTGTATATTAGTTTATTTAAAACAACATCTAGATCATCTTTTTCTTCAATTTTTACAAGTTTAGCTCTTTCTATTTCAGGTATAGGGCATGCAACTGGTTTGTATAAATACCTAGTTTGTATAACAGTTTGTCCACAAGATGCTAACATTATAATTGAACCTAATGTTAATATCAAAAACATGATTTTACTCATTTCTAGCTCCCTCCATTTCATTTTGTAGTTTCAATTCAATTTCTTTGAATTTTTGTAACTGAACTTCGATTCTCTTACATCTATCTTTATCTTTTGGTATCTCTATAACATAATTCTGGGATATGTTATCAAATCTTTGTATTTGTTTCTGCAACTTCTTTAAAGTAACATTATACAGTCTTAAATAATGATTGGACTTATTTTCCAACTCCAATATTTGAGATTGTAATTCTATTTGCTTTTGTTGACAATTTATTAAATCTTGTTCAAGTTTCTTTATATACTTATACTGAGTGTAAAACTTATACACTCCAACTGTTAGCAAAGGTAAAATAACAATTGAAAGAATAAGCATTATAGCTTTTTTTTGCAAGAACTGAACTATAAAACCAATCATAGCACTAAAGCTCCTGCTATTGTTAGAGCAGCAGTATGTACTGCTCTCAATATATATTGTAATTTGTTATCCTCTACATTTCTATACAATCTGTATGAACTAATCCATCCTACATTCATGAATACAAGAACTTTGAGCAATCTCAATATCAAATTCTCTATCTCAGGTAGTAGTAAGTAATCAATATATGGAGTTATGCTAACATAAACCTGAATAAAAACTACAATTATAATCAATAAAGTCCATTCAAATTTAAGTTCTGTAAAATAGTGTTTTAATAGGTTCCATAAATTCCTCATAAAAAAATCGTATGCTAATCCTATAACGAAATATAACAAAAATTAATCTAATCCAATTTCTAGCGTCTTAAATTCCGGTTTATTTGTTACTTCATCATTACTATTGTTATTATTATTGTCTACATTAGGTCTTCCTACTTCCATCAATTTTATTTGATTTTTTGCAACATTCAATCCAAACATTAGAAATTCGTATAATACAATTGTTTCAATTTTTACTCCTACTTTATTCATGCTAATTAGACAATATGTATCTTCAAACTTGAAATTTATGTTTCTGTTTACATTGTCTCTCATGAAATTAATATCACTTTTATTCTTAATAGCGTACAGTAATTTTATTATTTCCTCGAACGATAATTTGGTTGTTACTTTTGTATCAGTTTTCAATGTAGTTCCTTTGAAATCTCCTTTGTAATCACCTTGAATAGCATTTATGAATACCATAGGTAATTGTGATTCCTTATCAATTACATATTCAAAATTAATTAATCCTTTCCTAGACCACAGATTTAACCTCATAATGATAAATTTAGAGTAGTCGTAGATATTTCTTCTTATTAGATTCTGGTTCATGAAAGTTGTCTAAATTTATAGACATGTTAGGACTGCAGGAACAGGCTACAAATGTATTGTTTTATTTGATCGTAAAATTTGTTGAGATTGGAAAAGAAGATAGACTATTCAACTATTACATGAAGATATATTTTGAGAACGACGGTGATGATATGACTCATGCTATACTACCATATATCGATTACTCACAAATATCATTTCTCAAAAAATTTGTGAACGATACGCATATAGGGCTAGGATTTGTATATGGAAGCCCATATATATTGTTGGCTCATAATTTTGATAGGATAGAAATTGACATAAATTATGAACCGGATTACTACAATAAAAATCAATTACATGCAATGGAAGTGGTCAAAGAATTGCTGACAGGATTGAAGGAGTTTAAGTATGAACCAATAAAAGAATCTCTATTGAGACCCATGACAATATATTATGAGAAAAACAAGCAAATTATGAGAGCATCAGTATACTCAGATTCATTGATAACTTTATCAAAAGAAATTAAAGAAATTGTCGAACATAATTTGGATGTAATACAAAAAAGATTTGACTATCTTAAGAACATAGAAAATCTATTGGAAGAGAATTTTAAACAAATGGTTACTCAAAAGTAAAAAAAACATGCCATTTACCTAAGTAATTTATCTATCTCTTTTTTTGTTGGTATTTTTAGCTCCTTTTTATTTTCCTCTGAGTTATATTTTTTTGTTTTAACAACCATTATTTTGTTATCATCGTCTAGTTTTACGATAGCAAATGTTACTTGACCATATTTTTTGCTTACAGTATCTATTATTAATGTTCCTTTGTCTGTTTGATAGAATTTAGCATAACCTTTTGTTATAATTTCTATTTTACCTGCTCCATACCCTTCTTTTATCTCTCCTTCAAAGTCAATCCAATATGATTCATGTATTGGTTGTGGTATACCTAAGCTTTTGCTTTGCTCAAATGGATTGTATCTGAATGCTATGCTATAAACATAATCCTTAGCATACTCAATTCTAAAATCAAAGTGTACACCAGCTCTTTTGGCTATATGCTTATGCAGTACAAATCTATATGCAGTTGTATTTGTTTTAGTTTTGCTAATAGTTTTTGTGCTTTCCGTTTCTACGTATGATAAAGACAAAGATTCTTGTTTCAATTCTATATTTTCGTAACTAGATTCAAAATCCTCTATAAATAGTTTTGTTATACTATCTACAATATCTTTATTTTCCAAATAGAACTGATCTAGGCTTTGCATAACATCTAGTCTATTTGATGATATATCTTCGAGCATATCAATTATTTGTTCTTTGAAATCGTTGTTTGTAACATAGTAGTTGATTAAAGATTTATCCTCATCAGATAAAGTTATATCCTTAAAAGCTAGATAAATGTAAAAAGATAGTTTATCAAGAAAGATATCATCTTCAAGTAAATCATAAACATTGTATCTGTTAACAAAAGGTTGTAACAATAATGTTGCAACATATAGGAGTAGTTGTTCCATATTTGTTATTTGTTGTAGCATTTTTTCTTTTACTGCTTTTTTTATTTGTCGCAAATAAAAAAATCAAAACATATTGTAAGCAATCAAAACCTTTTTCACATAAGTTGATTTTCTTGATAATTTTTTATTCTCACCCTTATTGTAGCAATCCAAAGCTAATAATTTATCCTTAGTTTTCTCGTAGCAATATAAATAAATTTCTGCTCCCAATCTTACATTCAAATATGGATTAAAAATTTTCTTTTTTGGTATTTTGTACTTCTTTAACCAATATTGATTGATTTGAGCTAATCCATATGATTTGTTACCGACAGCAAATGAATTAAATTTTGATTCAACATAAACTATGGATTTAAGCAATTTATAATCCATATTAACCTCATAAGCAACTTTTTTAAATAAGCTATCAAATTCACAGAAATTTAAAGAGCAAGCCAATATAACATCTATTATCATATACCTGTGCTCCCAAATCCTTTATCACTTCTTATTGTCTCACTTAATTCATTGGAAACAATAAGATTTGCTCTATATACTCTACTCAATATTGCTTGAGCAATTCTATCACCTCTTTGTATTGTGAATGGTGAATTGCCTAAGTTTATCAATATAACCTTTATTTCTCCTCTATAATCCCAATCTATTGTTCCTGGGCTATTTAAAACCGTTACTTTATAGTTTAGTGCCAATCCGCTTCTAGGTCTAATTTGTAATTCATAACCTCTAGGCAATTCAATCATAATACCTGTTGGTATTAATCTTGTCTCAAATGGTGGTATTATTATTCGATCTTCTATTGCAGCATACAGATCAAATCCAGCTGCTCCATCTGTCATGTATCTTGGTATGGGTAATGTTCTAGCATGAGGTAATACCTTGATTTTAACATCAATAGAAAATAATTTGTCAAATAGTTTGTTTAGAACTGTGCTTACTATATTCATAGAGTAAATTTTAGACTTGGTGAGCAAAAAATATTGTTTATAATGACAACGAATAATCAATACTATCAAAATACTCATTGAAAACGAAATTTATTCGTATTTGCAAAAATTATGAGGTAAAAAAAAGAAGAGAGTTTTACTGAAAAACAATAATCTTACCACTTGATAAATCCCACTCCCATTCATTCGATTCGATCCTTATTATCTTTTCTTTGCAACTTAGAATTTTTTTCCAATCTTCATTATTGACGTCAATGATGATTGCATTATCAACAAAATGAATCCTTAAAAATCTTTCATTCAACTTCTCCTTGTCCATATTAATAAATTTAGGCAGATGTTTATTTTGATCTTAAAGTGATTTTTTTTGTTATTGTTTTGTGAACTACTCCACCTTAATAAGAACCTTGTCAAGTCTTTTGCAAGATAACATCTAGCAAAGAGATTAAACTTATACTCTTGTACTCGTTATCAAGTTGATCTTTAGCTGATTTTCCGTTTGCTGTAACTAGCAAAGGTTCGTTACGTGTAAAACCTTTAATGATAGCTCTGTTTTCCAAAACAATGGGAGAAGTTGACCAATTATAAACTGGGATCGGATTTCTTTTCTCTATCTTCAATACCTGAGATAAAGTGAGCATACCAGTACTTTGATAGAGATTAATTTTAGCCCAGAAACTTTCGTTGTTAAGTAGTTTATGATGTAGTTGTTCAAATGTTAGTGAAGCTATACCATGTGGAACATGTATTGTAATTCGTGTATCAGCAACACCTGTTATTAAACAACTATCTTTATTGTTTGCTTCAAAGACTAACAGATATAATTCATTAACAAATTCTACTTCTACATCAGATAACTCTTTTGTAATGTAATTTCCATTTACAATAAATATTTTTTTGTCAAAATTCCAATATTTTTGTATGCTTTTTTGTATTTGTTCTCGCAATATCTGCATATTCTTAGTTGCTGTTAATTGCTTTATATAACATCTAGACAAAAAATTTTAGAATACAAAAGGATGATTAATTTTTTGTTTAGATTGACTAGATAATTTATGTTCTAATTCTTTTTGTTTCTCTGCAATTTTAGTTGCTTGAACATGAAATATAATCATAAAACTAGCAGGTAAATTAAAAATATCTAAATCCTTAATTTCCAAAACCAGAGCATTGCTCAAAAATGTCATTGGACTTAATTTTACTGCATGAAGATGCTGAAAAAATGCTGTATAGGTTCAAATGTAATCTCATTTTGATTTCCACATTCCTGACACGTAAACATATACTTTAAATTAATTCTTTCCTGTCGATAAGGTTCAATAGCTTTGTTGAGTTTTCTTGTTATGATTTTGACTAGACTTTCAGGTAAATCTCTTAATGCAGATACGTTTCCGCTTGTAGCATTATACATCAGTTTAATTTTCTCCTGAGGTCCAGTTTCAAATATATATAGACTGTGAACATACTCAAAATTTGCAAAGGGAGCATTTATTACATCCTCAATATTTATACAAGCCAAGGGAAAACCAACTTTTATTCTAATATCTAGATTTTCCACATTTATATTTATATCTGTTGGTTCAAGACTCTTTTCTGGTAATTCAAAAATCAGTGGATAGATAGGTTTCTCTATCTCAAATTGCTCTCTTAGGTTTTTTATATGTTCAAGTATGTCAATATTGGGATTGTTGAATAAATTCAAATCATATGTGAGCACAAAATTATTTTCACTGTTGCATTTGGAGCAATATTCCTTCACTTCAATAACAGTTAATGTTGCTAGCAACTCAATTATCGGTAGTATGAGATAATGTTTTTCTTCTAGTGTGATTTTTTTACTAACTTGATCATACTCTTCTACACAATTCTCAACATAATTATCTATGATTTTATACAGGAACTTTATTCTCTCTAGACTTTGTTCTTCCTTATCTACATTACCAGCTGTTTGCAATGCTAAAAGATTGTTCATGATATTTATTCTTTGTTTTGCTAGCGGTTCTTTTATTGTTACATATTGATTACTTTGAGGTAGATAAACTCTGACTCTCTTGCGAAGCTCTTCAAACTTACTCTTTTGCATGTTTGGTATTGCTTTGTATTGTATAAAAAATAGCAAATATTTATTATGAAGGGCAAGAAGAAGAAGCAGAAAGGCGGAAAAAAGTAATCAATACTATATAACCATAATAGTACTATGACTAATCAATTTTGATAGTATAACCTCATATCTTGTGATGCGAATATGATAATTTTTATTCAATGTTGTAATATAGTCTTTAATTTTTTGTTCACTGCACAAAACAATTATTGAATCTGTGGTCATATCTTTAATCTCCGTTTGATCAAAATAATCTACTCTCAATATTCTTTTGTTTATTTCTGCTATGTAGTTTGTTTTGAATTTTTTGTGAAATTCTATCATCAGTGATTTCTTATCTCTGCTAGCCATGATACCAAAATCACTACTCAAAATGTCATTGTATTGATCTGATTTAATGAAGTCAACTAACCTATCAAACTTTCTAACATTTGCTGATAAATATCTCATAGTTTGAAAGAAGCCATCAATTAAATCTATCTCATAGAGGTAGGGATCTTTAAATACATACACGGATGGTAAAATACCATTATCGCGGAATATATGTTTAATCAATGTATCTGATAGCATATAACTAAGTTTAGATATGTTGTATAAGCATCGTAATCATGTTTAAATTGGGTAACTTTGCTTTTGTTGGTAAAGATGTATCAGACAGATATAAAGATATTGATTACTTTTTGTATCAACAACATCTTGATGTACTAGCAACATCAAACTGGGTATTATTCAAACCATTTTATCAAAAAGATATTAACACTTCTAGATTGTATAATAAAATCAAAACGCTATTAATAGTTATGTTGTTTGCTAATGATCCCGGCTATACAAATTTAGTAAATTGGTTCAAAGGTGTAGACGGATTGCAAGTAGCTGATTCACTTCCACATCTTATATTACAGCATTTCAAAGTTCTTGAACAATATTTAAGGGAAGGTGTAAATTTTACAGGTGTAACAAAATTTACAACAAACGGTTTCAGTAAACAATTAGCTAAGGTAAAAAACAAACTAACAAATGTAAGTAACTTAGTATACTTAGCTAGAGAACTGGATATCAGTCTGCAGTACAACAATACACTAGAAAATGATGTAGGTATACAATTGTTAAATTTTGGTATAGAGATGGCATCGGGTATTATTGCAAATGTAGCAATATTAGCTGCTATTGGTAAATTGCTTACAGATACTATTAAGCAACTGATACCAAATCAAATATTTACTAGCTTAGATAGTGGTTTAAACAAAATAACTGACATTATTAGAAATTTAGTGTTAGCTAAACAACCAGCTTATCCTCAAGCATATGAGAGTAGCACATACTTACTATCAGTTAATATTAATATGAGATTTGTTGCAAACAGTTTCAATGAATTTACTGAGAATATATTAGTACCTCTTATTGGTTTGTATATGATATCTGCTCCTACTTTATGGAGTGATTATTGGTCTAATAATGATGATGCTATATCTCAATTTCTTAAATCTGGAACATTTCTAAGCAGATTATTTACTGCTCCACCTTATATGTTTTCATGTCTAGTTCCAGGACAAGTTTTTATACCACTAGCCGCAGTTCAAAACATTAGTTTTACTCCATCTAAAGAGACTTTTATTTCAGGTCATCCGAAGTATGTTGATGTAAATATGACTGTCATTGATCTCGTACCTGTTTTATTGTTTTCATCAACAACAGAAGATGGAACACCATCATTCAATCCTCTAGCAGCAGGTTTCCAAGCTCCAAGTAACTATAGAAAGCGATTCATAGAGGAGTTAATGAAACTTGAAAATGAATTTGAAGTTAAAGAGAATGCTCAAAAAATTTTAGTATTAGGTCATCCTATACTTAAAAATATAAAGCAGCAACAATACTAAATTTTTTTGTATGAAGTTTGATAACTGCGCTTCATGTATGTTAAGAGATCGTCCTATTGTTATGGAGGATTACATAGATAATGGATCAGATCAAACTATTATGTTAGTTGGTGAAGCACCAGGCTACACAGAAGCAAAACCGGTAAGCCATTTACAGGTAAATCAGGCTCCATAATTCGCAACATTATAAAACAAATCAAAAACTACAATATTGTAATAACAAATAGTGTTTTATGTCATCCAGATAAGAATGAAACTCCAAATGATACTGTGCTAACAAAATGTAGACCAAACATCATTAATCAAATACAAAAATATTCACCTGTTAAAATTATTACACTAGGTAATAGAGGCTTGCAACAAATATGTAAAATTTACCAACTTAAGCATATTAAAGCATCACAAAAAGGATTTATAGACACTGTTTTGGATAGGAATACTAAACAAAAGATAGAAATTTATGCAACATATCATCCTGCTTACTATTTGAGAAGTAGAGAAGAGAATATCATAAATCATATTTTGGATACATTTAAGCAAGCAACAAATAATCCAAATCTAGTCTACATAGATACAGCAAGCAAAGTAGAAGCAGCAAAACAATTAGAGTTCTTACAATCAGAATATGATAGTGCTAAGAATTTAGATTTGGATATTGATTTAGATGGATATGATATAATATCCTGCTTTGAACATGAAAATTATATGTTGTTATGTTTATACAAACCTGAAGCAGGCAAAAAAATTATCGGATTACCAATTCAAACTTTTGTACATAATTTTGATGCAGACAAAAAATTCAATTTCGCTACATTTGTAACAGGAGATAAAAAAGAACTCAGAATTGTTAGCAGAAATTACAATAAAATACTTAGTGACTACATAAAAAATATAAATGGCAAAAGTTCTTCATTTGGAGTTATAGAGGGCAGTTTAGTTCAGAATTTTGCGTTATTCCTATCAATATCTAGAAATAGATCGTTTCACAAACCCAGTTATATATANTTGGATATAGAAGTTTTAAACAATGAAGGAGAATTTCCAGATCCAGTTNTAGCTGATAGACCCATCATATGTTACAGTTATATGGATAACAATAAGAACAAAATATATAGTTGTTACTTGCAAACAAAACATATAGATTTACAAACAGTAAAAAAATATTTACCAGAACAAGTTAGTCAAGAAATTGAATTGATTGCTTTCGAAAATGAAAAGGATTTAGTTGTTCATATAACCAATAAGATAAAAGATGAGTTTGCTTTGTATGTTGGTTGGAATGTTGGCTTTGACGTATCATACATTATAAACAGATACATAAAGCTAACAAACGATAGTTCCATTATTCCCTGTAAAGTGAATGATGAAAAGAATGTGGGTATAGATTGTGATTTAGTCTATGGTGCAACAATAGATTTGTTAAAGATGTATCGCAATATAAAACCAGATCTAACATCTTACTCTTTGGATAATGTCTCAAAATTAGAATTAAAATCCAGCAAAGTAAAAATAAACAAATCCTTAAAACAAATCTGGGATGAAGATCCAAGCTTAGTTATTGCATACAACATATATGACACTATTCTGGTTAGCATGATAGATGAAAAATACAAGTTTGTAGACCAATATCACTATTTGAGATCTTTGTATGAATTACCTTTTAACGAGAAATTTGTTAACAGTAAAGTTTTAGCTACAACTGTTAAGTTGATTGCAATTGCTCTGAGACATAATCTAATTCCAACTATGTTAGCTAGCAAAACAATTGATTCATATACAGGAGCATATGTAAGAGAGTTTATAAAAGGTGTATTTAGAGTAGAATCTTAATATTAGGATTTTTTTGTCTAATAACAACTGTACTAAATTTAGAGATATGAGTAATTTATCTAGGCCGTATTACATCTTACTAAATAATAGTTCAAATGAAGTTGATTTGTCTAGCATTGTACAATTTGTTAGAAGACAACTAGGACCAAATGCTAACATAAAAGTTATAAGAAAGCAACCACAACATATTGATCCGCTATTCCGATTGAGATATAAAAGAATTACAATAGATATTTATGAAGAAGCTTAACAAAAAAACAGCTTAAACTATTTCATAATCCCAACCAAATAAATTGAAGAACTTCTTTCTACCATGAACCATAAACAATATAGCAGGATTAAGTTCAACTCCAACTGTGTATATTTTTGATGTCCGTTTTTTAGGATTATATGTTATTGTTGCAACCTGATACATTGTATGTATCCTAACTGTGTATGGTTTTACAATCGTTATTGGATCTGAGAGTAACTGATAAGTCATTATCTTTCTACGACCATTAACATAGAAGTAATAGTTGTCAATTAACTGAGGCAGTTCAACCTCTAATATATCTTCTTGACCTCCTGGTAGTTGTATGTGAAATCTAACTTTTGAGACTAATGTAACTCTGTTACTGTTAAATGGTTTAACATGATCAATGTCAACTTTCTTAATCTTTATACCTTGATCTTCCATAATTCTAATCATTGCAGGTATTATGGTGCTATATTGTTCAATCCTATCATTTCTTATGATTCTCTCATCTTTCTGAGTTAAAAATCTAGAGAATGTTGGTATATGCAATTCTTTTCTCTCGAATGTTATGCTGCTAACATCAGGTATATGTTTTCTCTCTAGTGAGATATTTAATGTATGTGAAGCAGATATAAACTTTTTGAATTGATATTCTGTTTTGTTAATCGGTTTATAGTTTGTAACATTTTGATCTGCTATTGAGTATAATTTGTTTGTAGTAGTTGTTTGTTTATCTGTCTCCTGGGGAGCAAACTTTTTAAGATATTTATCCAAAATTCCTACAATCAAATAAGGTTGTCTGCTAACATTTACTAGTTTAAGTATTTGCATTTTTACATCATTATCGTAGCCTCTACTTGTAACTATTGCTATGTATATCTCCGAAAACAAACTAAGCCAATTGCTTCCATAATAGAGAATTTTACCGATAACATCATTTCTGATATTGTTTATGTTTAGTATATTTGCTGCGAACTGAGGATCAAATATCAATACTAAAATGTTATTACTGTTTTGTTGCAAAACAAAATGATTCTCAATTATTTTGGTTAATGTTCTGTTTAGTTGTATGTATCTGGATTGATAATAGTTATGTAAACTGCTAAATATTAGTGTTAAGTCTATGAAGTTAGCAACAGTCAAACTAAGTTTGTTATATGCTTTCTCTGGTTCTGACACATCATCATTACTTTGTGATAGCATAGGAATTTTTGTTCTCCAATTTAAAACTGTAATACCCTGTTGTATTAAGGCTTTACGATATTCTGTGTATGCATTCTGATTAGTTATAGTTAGCTTTGGAACAACAACTGTTGGTCTTAGCCTTGGTTTTATGTAATTGTTTATAAGTGACTTTATTGTATTATAAGTGTTAAAGGTTAAATCAAGTAGAAATATCTTTTGATCGTTAGATCGGATATAAGGTATTCTTACAATTCTTGGCTTTTGATTACTTTTGGTAGATGGCATTATACATTGTTGCTGCTTGTGCTCTTGAGATCTGTAGTGTATAAAGGTTGCCCCTTGCTGTAGTCCACAATACCATCGACAATGTAAGTTGGTTTGTTGTATTTTTGCTTAATCTCCTCAATCAGGTGAGCATATTTGCTTCTGACTAATATACAATCATCAATCAATAAACCAAAAACATCATAACTAATATCAGTCTTAATAAAATCTTTGAGTATATCGCCCAGTCTCATTATAGAGTATTAGTGCTCATCTAAAAAAAAGTAAAAAAAATTATATTGAAGCAATTACCAATCTAGGTAATGTCTCTATTTTTTGTTTTACAAGTTGCTTGTATTTTTGTTCGTGCTCTTGATATTTTTGTTCATAATAATTTCTGTGTTCTCTATTTTCATTAAATCTATCTCTCCTATCTCTGTTTTGTCTATCATCCTGTTGTTGTTGTCTCTTTTGTTCTTTTAATGCTTTGACTGTAATCCAATATAGTAGAACATCTCTGTAAATATACGCTAGTGCTATAACAGCAGCAAATATCAATATTTTGCTGCTAGTTATTATATTGCTTATTGTGGTTGTTACAGTGGTGAAAGCATGTTTGACAGATTCGATGAAGAATATTATGAGATATCCTACAGTAGCAAGGCTAGTAATTGCTACTACAACTAAAGCTGCTATTGCTGCTACTGGATGTGGTTTGTTTCCTGTGTTTTGTTTTGGAACAGTTTCACTGTTATTTTGTTTGTTATCATCCTGTTTTGAAGTGGTTTCACTATTATTTTGTTCGTTATTATCCTGTTTTGGAACAGTTTCACTATTATTTTGTTGGTTATCATCCTGCTTTGGAACAGTTTCACTATTATTTTGTTCGTTATTATTCTGTTTTGTATTTTCCTCAGTTTGTTCAACTTTAATTAATTGATATGCAAAACTATCCAATGATATGTTTTCTTTAATTAACATTTGTTGATATTTTTTAAGTTCTTGACCGTTATACACTAATGCAAAGCTTAAAACAGTTATCAGTTCCATATCATTTAATTCCATCGGTACTTGTCTAAATTTCTCTATCTTTTGATAGATTAATGATCTTCCAAATAGGAATTTAAAACCTAATCTTGCAATTAGATTTTGTCCCATTATCATTTTGGTTGATATGATTCTTGCTACTTGTTTAGAACCATGAGTATAGATGAAGAATCTTAATATTGCTAGATGCAATGCTCC
>JGI20127J14776_1000149_pt1 | contig 17309 bp, 15 predicted proteins | sample JossMetagenome_2_FD_14776 | JGI IMG/M metagenome (IMG submission 14776)
CCCGAGCGAGAGGATCGGGCGCGGCCCGTCCAGCCACCGCGGCATCCCCTCCTCCCTCCACCCGAGCGGGGGCCTCCCCAGGCCCCCGTCCTCGAACACGCACGAAGTCCTGCATGGACGTGAACGCTGACAGCCAGTTACGCATGCGCTCGAACGCGCGCCGGGCAAGGCCTGAGACATGGCCACGATCCATCGGAGCTCCTCCGAGGGCCTGCAAGCCCCTTCTCCAGATGGCGTAAACGGCCTCTGGAAGGACATCCGGCGGATCGGAAGTGTCCGGGGAGGAGGCCGCAATGACCGGACCTACCCGAAGGACCACGCGAGCTCGGCGATCGGATCCATCCCCGGGGCTCGCGGCGGGTTGATGCCGGGGTGGAGGAGGTTGCCGACCGAACGGGGGAAGGAGGCCTCAGGGACCCGATGGGCACGGGAACCCGGTTTGACGTTACCCGCCGTTGTGCGCCTGTCGAGGATCATGCGACCCGGAACCCGCGTCCCTCCAGCCGCTCAGCACCTCCTCGGCGCCTTTTCTGTAGACCTCGTCGAAGTCCAAGCACTGCAACTCGCCGTAGACCACCCGGACGCCCTTGCCGCCGGCCTGCCTGATGGGCTTTATGGCCACGGCGCCCAGCGCCTTGCTGAAGCCGTACGCCTCCTCAACGTCTTTAAACACACCGTATATCAGCCTGCCCGGCACCCCATATTTCCACTGGAGCGACCTGGCGAAGTCTTTCCGCATCTCCACCACGGCAAGCCTCCTGGAGGCCCCCACCGTCCTGAAGCCGCGCTCCCGCAGGGCGTCGGCGACGCCGGCGAAAAGAGGCTCCTCCGGCCCCACCACCACGAGGTCCGGCGGGAACTCCTCCGCCGCCCTAACCACGGCCGCGGGGTCCGCGGGAGGCCCGAGGAAGATCCTCCCCCCTGTCCGCCTGGCTATCTCGGCAAGGCCTGGGTTCATGTGGCCGGCCACGGCGCCCACCACCAAGACCTTGTCCATACAGCCGCGAAAACATTATAAACTCGTGAAACTGTTTAAACATGTGTAGTCGATGGGTATGGACGCTGCGAACGGTGGCAGGAGGGTTCCAGGACAACTCTACATTCTTCTCTCCTTCATACCGTGGATTCTCTACTGGGTTTTAAGCGGTTTCGCTGGTGAGGTAGGGGTTGTCGCGGCCTTCGTGGTTTCTATCATTATCATCGTTCCTCAACTACTCAGGAAAGAGTTTAGCTTGATGGACTTCGCCGCTGTCCTCTACTTTAGTGTTACTGTTGTAGCCGTGTTTGCCTTCGGTTTGAACGTGTTTGTCGAGAAGAGCGGTTTTCTCGGCTATCTAGCTCTGTTTCTAATGGCGGTGTTCTCCCTAGCTATTAAGCAACCGTTTACTTTCCATGTCTCTAAGAGGGATTACCCTGAGGTTTACTGGAGAGATAGTCTTTTTCTATCAATAAATAACGTGATTTCAGGGGTTTGGGCCGCCGTATTTTTAGTGAGTGCGGTCACATACCTATTTCTCAAACCACCCCTCAGCGTGATCCTTTCAAATACTTTAATAGTTCTCGGCATCGCGTTCTCGATGACCTACCCGGTAAAGGGTCCTGCACGCCGTGCTTACAGGGAGTTTAAGAAGTATGATTGGTTGGTTGAGGTAGATCCGAGGAAACCTAAGGGGGAGGGCGAGTATGATGTGATTATTGTTGGAGCGGGCGTAGGCGGTTTAACATGTGGCGCGCTACTCTCTAAGAATGGTTATAAGATCCTGGTCTTAGAACAACACTATCAGGTAGGCGGTTACTGCTCCTCATTTAGGAGAGGAGGCTTTGTCTTCAATACTGGCGTGGAGGACGTGAGCGGATTGTGGGAGAGAGGCCCTCTCACATACCTTCTTGGAGAACTCGGGCTTGAGAAAAATGATTTGTTCGTGAGGAATACGAGGAGAATAATCTTTAAGGGTAGGGTAATCGACGTGCCTAACGACCTAAGCAAGCTGGTGGAGCTCCTCGCGGGGATGTTCCCGGAGGAAAAGGAAAATATTGTCGCTTTTTTCGATGAAGCTCGGATAGCCTATGAGGAGTGCTATCGGGACGCCCACCTATACGGGGCTCCACTACCGGCTGAGCTCATCGTGAAGGTTTATGGGGAGAGGAAGCTCCTAGACTACCCGAAAGAACACCCACACTTCTACGATTGGATGAACAAGACCCTTAAGCAAAAGCTTGACGAGTATTTCGAGAACGAAGATCTCAAGACATTACTATGCGCTCTGATAGGGTATGTTGGTTCTAAACCGGATAAAGTGCTTGCTGCAAGTGCTCTCACGGCCTCCATATCCTACTTCCTCCACGGCGGTTACTACCCTAGAGGAGGTGCTCAGAATTTCGCGGAAGTCTTGAGGAGGTTTATCGAGGTTCATGGCGGTAAAGTCCTGCTTAAGCATAGAGTTGACGCAATCTTAGTTGAGGGCGGGAGGGTTGCGGGGGTTAGGTGCGGGGACAAGATTTTTAAAGCGCCCGTAGTCGTGGCTAACGCTAACGCGAGAGAGGTTTTCCTAGAGCTTGTGGGTGAGGAACATCTCGATAGGGGGTTTGTTGAGTACGTGAAGAGCTTGAGGATGTCTCCATCGGCATTCATGGTGTTCCTCGGGGTGGACATGGACCTCTCCAGCTACCCAACAATCATAATAGACTTGGATGAAGAACTCCACATAGTCGTGAACTCAAACGCTGATTCAAGTCTAGCGCCTAAGGGTAAGGCAAGCGTTACTATAACAACATTCGCTAACTATCACGACTTCCCTGAGAGAGGGACTGAGGAGTACGTTAAGAAAAAGAAAGCACGTGCGGAAGAATTAATCAAGAAAGCTGAGAAAGTCATTCCAGAACTAAGCAAACACATAGTAATCCAAGACGCTGCAACGCCGAAAACTCTCGAGAGATACACCTCGATGCCTGAGGGAGCGATATACTCCTTCGACCAATCAATAGAGACTAAGAAACCCTACTTCAAAACACCGATTAAAGGCCTGTACCTAGTCGGTGCCTCAACATTCCCGGGAGGTGGAGTGGAGGGAACAGTGATATCGGGAATCATTTGTGCAAACGATGTAATGGGGTGGAACCGCAGAACCAGAACCTCATGAAACTTTCACCCTATTTTTCTTTCGCTGCTCAGGGTGGCTCCGTTACCTTAAGCCGATCGGTGAACCTAAATTCCGAGGGGAGCCCTCCGCCCGACCCGCAATGACCACCAACCCGATCCAGATCAGGAGGAGGACTCCCTTCCGGTCATGGCCCACGCTGTCATCCCTATTTCTCGGGCCTCTCCCTGGGGAGGGCCGCCAGGTCCCCGAGGCCCATCGTGAGCAGGAGCCATGTGTCAATATGGAGGTGGGTGTAGAGGCTCGGCCCCATCCTCGGGTCCATCGGCGCCGATCCTAGGGAGGTGCATCGCATATTCGTGGATGAGACGATGGCGAGCGTGGAAGGGACCCCCGCGTGGATATGGGTCGCCTTCGAGCCCGACCTCCGCGCGATGCTCGACTTCCACGCCGGCTGGCGCGGGAACTCCATAGATGCGTACCTCTTCATTAGGAGGCCGGTGCGCAGGTACGGCGGGGTCCCCATCTACACGGATGGTGCGCGGACGCCTGCAGGTGGGCCGGCGCCGAGCACATAGTCTACGATCGCCCCCTGAGGAACCTGATGGGGCGCATGGTCCAGTACATCAAGGAGGGGACTGAGGCGTTCGACGACCTGTTCCCCGTCGGCTGGCGCGGGCCGAGCTCGAGGAGAACGTTCGGGAGCCTGAGGAACTGGCTGTCAGCGTCCACGTCCATGCAGGACTTCGTGTTCGAGGACGGGGCCTGGGGAGGCCCCCGCTCGGGTGGAGGGAGGAGGGGATGCCGCGGTGGCTGGACGGGCCGCGCCCGATCCTCTCGCTCGGGTAGGGGGTGGGCTTAAGGTAACGGAGCCGCGGATGGCCCGCCGATCGACGACGCTGTCGCTCCGCGCGGTCGCGCTGAGCATGATGAGCCGCGGTCCGGCCAGGGCAAAGCAAAATAGCCGTTGGTCGCCGCGAAGCCCGCATGGCGCTGGACGTAGCCGTCGTCGGGGCCGGTCCCGCCGGGCTCTCGACGGCCGGCAGGCTGGCCTCCATGGGGCACTCGGTGATCGTCATTGAGGAGGACTCCGAGATAGGCTATCCGGTCAAGTGCGCCGGCATAATATCGTCCGACGGCCTGCGGGAGCTCAGGGGGCTGTGCGGCCGCGGGCTCGACGGGGTCAAGCTGGAGAGCGGCGAGGTCGAGGTCAGGGGAAGGGGGAGCATCGAGCTCGACATAGGCAAGCTGGGGGCATTCGCGGTGGACCGCAGGGCCCTCGACAAATGCCTCTTCGAGTTCGCGGCCTCGAGCGGCGCCGAGTTCGCGCTATCCGAGAGGGCGCTGTACCTGGCGCCGGGGAGCGTTGTCACGCGGAGGAGCCGCTACGCCCCTCGCATCGTGGTCGACGCGAGGGGCGCCGCCGCTTACCCCGCGAGGGAGCGCCTCCTCCACGCCGTGCAGTACACGTGCCGCGCGCCATCCCGTGGCAACGGGCAGGGGAAGGTGAGGATAGTCGTGGACAAGGGGGCGTCGCGCGAGTACTTCCTCTGGGAGGTCCGGCCCGGCGACGGGGAGCTACTGCTGGGGGGCGCCGGGAGCTCCCCGGCCTCCCTCGAGGGGGCGGTGGACGCGATGCGCTCCCGCACGGGATGCGCGCCCTACAGGATCGTGAGATCGCCCATAGTGGTCGGCGGCTTCTCGGGCCCCGGGTCGGGCGGGATCTTCAGGGTCGGCGACTCGGCGGGCAACGCCAAGCCCCTGACGGGCGGCGGCGACGTCCTGAGCGTGATCGCGTCCGGCATCGCCTCCCGCGCCATATCCGAGTACCTCAGCGGATCGCTGGATCTGGAGGGGTCCCACATGCTCTACGGGCGCTCCTGGAGGGCGCTATACGGCAAGGAGGAATCCGCGCAGAAGCTCCTGCGCTACCTCTACGAGCGCATGGATGAGGGCGAGGTGTGGGAGCTCCTGATGAGGCTGAAGGGCTCCGGCGCGCTGGACAGGCTGGACGCTGCTTTCGACGCCATGGGCACCTGGCTGAAGGCGTCGCTGGGCATCGAGCTCCTGGGCAGGATGGCCCTGAGGCGCCTGCGCGAAACGATCGGGACCCTCCGGGGCGCCGATCTCAGGTGATCTGCACGCGATCTATCCCATGGTACCTCTTGGCCAGCAGCCTGGCCCTCTCGGCGTTCCTGCCCTGCTTGCCCACGACGCGCCCCTTCTCCTTGGGATCGGCGGACACTATGGCCATCTTGGAGCCCCCGCGGGTCACTATCTTGACCTCCAGGATGCCGCGCCCGCCCAGCGCGTTCGCCACGAGCTTCGCCGGATCATCGGAGTACTCGACCACCTCCACGTCGCGATTCACCTTCCTCCTCATGTAGTTCACCGCCTCGCGGCCTATCTTGTCGTTGGGCAGCTTGGTCCCCTCGTCGACCACGAATATCACGCGGTCGAACTTGTCATCGATCACGCAATCCCTGGGCGAGATCCCGGTGAACGTGGAGAACAGGGACATGAGCCTGAGCTCGTTCTCCGTGAGTACTATGCCGTCCCCGGTCATCGCTCCCTCCTCCTAGCGGCGCGGATCACCCTGACAGCGCCGGACGCCTCCAGGTCCCTCAGGGATTCCAGGAATCTGTCCAGGTCCGCATCGCCCAGCGCGGTGACCGCCAGCGCCTTGACCGGGTGCTGCCTCCCCGCGGCCCTCCCGAGCTCCGCCGGGCTCAGCTCCGCGTAGTGCACCAGGACGCCCCTCGCGCCCCTCGCGACCTCCTCCAGCCTGGCTACCTCATCCTGAGTCAGGCCGGAGGACGCCAGCAGAAGCTTCGCCGACCCGCCGTGCCTCACCGCGCTGCGGAGCCCGAACTCGACGCTCCCGGTCCTCCTGACGACCTGCATGAACTCTGAAAGGTCCCTGACGTATTCCTTCACTGCGCCTCGCCCTCCCCAGGCGCGCTCATGTATAGATCGACCATGCCCGTGCCGACGGGTATGACCCCGCCCACTATAACGTTCTCCGTGACCCCGCGCAGCTCGTCTGTCTCGCCCTTGGCCGCCGCCTCCGCCAGGGTGGGCACCGTTATCTCGAAGGCGGCCCTCGCGAGGACGCTCGCCTTGGTGCCCGCCACGCCGTGCCTCCCGACCTGCTGCACTATGCCCTTGTGCGTCATGAGGTCAGCCACGAGCATCAGGTGCCTGACGTCGACCTCGAGCCCCTGCTCCTCCAGCGTGTTCATCATCTCCTCCACCAGCGCCTGCCTGGCCGCCTCTATCCCGAGCACCATCGCTATCTCACTTATGCTGTTGGTCCTGGTCCTGGTCGGATCCACTCCCTCCACCTGGAGGACCTTCCTGAGGTCGGACCCGGAGGTCACCACCACCCATTCGCCGTCCCTCTCCTCAACGCTGACGCGGCTTATGCCGGCGATCCCCTTCACGCGCGTCCTCAACACCTTGTCCCTGAGCGCGTAGAGCGAGGTCAGGTCGAAGCTCTCCAGGGACACCGTGACGGTCATGGACTCGGCGTCGTAGCTCACGCGGCGCTTGCCTATGCTGAGGGCCTTGGCCACGTCCTCGATCGAGCACCCCCTGTCATCCATGAGGTCCTTGTTCAGGGACACCATCACGGAGCCCGTGGAGTAGTCTATCTCGACGCTGGATGCCAGGTCCTCCACCTTCGTGAAGAGTATGTTGCGCGCGACCTCCAAGGCCTTCTCGCGGTCGCGCCTGTGCTCCTCGTCCAAGTAGATCTCCATGACTGGGGTGCTGGGCACCTTCCTGGCGTCCACGAGCTCTATGAGCCTGGGCAGACCCAGCGTCACGTCCTTCTCCTTGACGCCAGCGAAGTGGAACGTCCTGAGGGTCATCTGGGTGCCGGGCTCGCCGATGGACTGCGCCGACACTATGCCTATGGCCTCCCCCGGCTCTATCATAGCGGCCCTGAACATCTGCACGGTGCGGGAGCAGAGGGCCTCCGCCGACCTCGCGCTCATCTCCCTGGACTTGAGGACCGACTCCAGCTTCCTGCGTACATGCTCGTTCAGCTCGCCCTCATACTTGGCGAGTATACTCATTTTCTCCTCGAGCGTCGCCCTGGGCTCCCTGGGGTCGTCATCGAGCAGTATCGTGTCGCACAGGCGCTCCACGTTGACGGCCTCGCCGTGGTCGCTCTTGGCCGGGTCGATGCCGTCCTCGCCGTAGAGGAACTGAATTATGTTGCCCTCGGGATCCCTGACCGTGTAGTCGTACTCCACCCTCAGGTGCTCCATCGCGTTGACGAGCCTGCGCTGCATGTAACCGCTCTGCTGCGTCCTCACAGCAGTGTCCACTAGGCCCTCCCTGCCGGCCATCGAGTGGTAGAAGAACTCTATCGGATTCAGGCCGTCCCTGAAGTTGGACCTGACGAACCCGTACGCATCCGGGCTGGGATCGCCCTCCTTGAAGTGGGGCAGCGGCCTGCGCCTGTACCCCCTCTTTATCCTCTTGCCCCTAACGGCCTGCTGCCCCAGGAGCGCCATCATCTGGCCCAGGTTGAGCGAGCTCCCGCGGGCCCCGGTCCTGCTCATTATGACGCCGGGGTTGCTGTCCGGGAGCACGCGCTCGAGGAGCTCGCCGGCCTTGTCGCGCGCCTCCCCCAGGGCGTCCATGATCTTCTGCTCCAGGACGTCCTCCAGCCTGAGGCCCCTGACGGGCGCCATGCGCCCGCTCACGTACTCCTCGATGTATCCCTGGATTTTCTCGTATGCCTCATCGACGGCGGCCCTGATCTGGGCCCTCACGTCCTCCGGCACCTCCAGGTCGTCGTATCCGTAGCTGAAGCCCCTGTCGGTTATGTACCTCCTGAGGAGCCTGAGGACGGAGTTCAGGAACCTCCTGGCCTCCTCCTGCCCGTAGTCCTTGACTATCCTGTGCAGGAGGCTGTCGGGCTCCTCCGCCCCTATCGATGCCTTGTCCACTATGCCCGAGACGAGCTGGCCGTCCTTGATGACCACGTCGCGCCTCCTCTTGGAGGTCTTCGCCCACCTGGAGGTGAGCACGTAGTTGAAGCCGCGGGGGAGGAACAGCGAGAAGAGCTGCTTCCCGGTGTACTTGGGAGAGGGCTCCCTGACCGCCGGCTCCGGGAGGGGACCGGAGTAGCCTCCCTCGTAGGCCAGGTACGCGAAGGACGTCGGGTCCAGCAGCGTGTCGTCCTTCGTCAGCAGGTATCCGGCCGATAGGTAGTCCCTTATCGCCCCGATTATTGGGCCGCCGTACCTCGGCGAGATCACCTGCCCCTCGACGCTCATGAGCTCGAGCGCCTCTGCGCGCGCCTCCTCGCCCTGGGGCACGTGGAGGTTCATCTCGTCGCCGTCGAAGTCGGCGTTGTAGGGCGGGCAGACCGCGGGGTGGAGGCGGAAGGTGCGGTAGGGGAGGACCCTGACGCGGTGGGCCATTATCGACATGCGGTGGAGCGACGGCTGCCTGTTGAACAGCACCACGTCGCCGTCCATCAGGTGGCGCTCCACGGTGTATCCGGGCTCGAGCGAGTTCGCGTAAGCCTCCCTATCAGGCACGAACTCCAGCCTTATCTTCACGCCGTCCGGCCTTACTATGTAGTTGGCGCCGGGATACTTGAAGGGGCCGTTCCTCACCAGCTGCCTCAGGAACTCCACGTTCCAGGGGGTGACGCGCTCGGGGACCGTCAGCCTCTTCGCTATCTCAAGCGGCACGCCCACCTCGGATATGTCTATGCTCGGATCCGGAGATATCACCGTCCTCGCCGAGAAGTCGACGCGCTTGCCGGATAGGCTGCCCCTGAACCTCCCCTCCTTGCCCTTCAGCCTCTGGGCCAGCGTCTTGAGCGGGCGGCCCGACCTGTGGTGAGCGGGAGGTGTGCCCGAGGACTCGTTGTCGAAGTAAGTGGTGACGTGGTACTGGAGCAGGTCCATCAGGTCCTGCATTATGAGCGGCGGCGACCCTGACTCCTTCGCCTCCTTGACGCGGGCGTTGGTCCTGACCACGTCGACGAGCTTGTGGGTGAGGTCGTCCTCGGACCTCACGCCGCTCTCCAGCGTTATCGATGGCCTCGTGGCCACCGGCGGGACAGGGAGCACCTGGAGGACGAACCACTCGGGCCTGGCGGACTCGGGATCGTACCCCAGGAGGCGGTAATCATCGTCCGTTACCTTCTCGAGGCGCTCCCTTATGACGGCGGGGGTCAGCCTGACCGCGCTCCCGTCCTCCATGATCTCGTGGAACAGGTGGGGGCGCGTGAACTCTATCTCGAGCTTCTTGGCGCCGCAGTGGGGGCAAATCTTGGCCTTGCGCGCCTTCGCGTAGATCTCCTTCGCTATCCTCTCGGCGAGGCCCGGCTTGTAGGGGGCATTCTCCTCGAGCTCCTTCCTGTACGCCTCGATCTCGGCCTCCGGTATCAGGAGGCGGCCGCATGACCTGCAGGTGACCGTCAGGAGCAGCTTTATGTCGTCCGCGAACGATACGTGTATGACCGGCTCCGCGAGCTCTATATGGCCGAAGTGGCCGGGGCACTCCGAGGCGGTGTTGCCGCAGGTCCCGCACACCTGGCCGGGCTCGAGCACGCCCAGCCTGTTGTCCATGAGGCCGCCGGGGATGGGCAGGCCGTCCTCGTCATAGGTCTCGGGTATCGTTATCTCGACCACCGAGTACTTCCTGATCTCCGCCGGCGGGAATATGCCGAACTTTATCGCCTTGATCGCCTTCGGCGCCTCGAACTCGACCGAGGACATCACGCCTTACCCCCCAGCTGCAGCCTCGGGGATATCCCCAGGCTCATTATCTCCTGCAGCAGGAGCTTGAACGCGTACGCCACCGTCACCTTGGATATCTTGGCGTTCTCCCCGCAGACCCTGCAGACGAGCCTCTGCTGCCTCCTGTCGTAGTATGCCAGGTAGCCGCAGCGCTCGCACACGTAGACCTCGGTCTTGTCGGACTCCTCCAGGAGGCGGTCCCTGAGCAGCATGGAGGCGCCGTAGGCTATCAGGCAGTCCCTCTCCATCTCGCCGAACCTGAGGCCGCCGCCGCGGGCGCGGCCCTCGGTGGGCTGCTTGGTCAGCATCTGGACCTGGCCGCGGGCGCGGGCGTGTATCTTGTCCGCGACCATGTGGTGCAGCTTGTGGTAGTAGACCACGCCGATGAACACCTCGGCCTCGAACCTCCTGCCGGTCCTGCCGTCGTACATGACCTCCTTGCCGGTGGGCTTGAACCCGTGCTCCAGCAGCGCCCTCCTGAGGTCGTCTATGGGCTCCCCCGAGAACGCCGTCGCGTCCACGGGCCTCCCCCTGAGGGCGGCCGCCTTCCCGGCTATCGACTCGAGGAACTGCCCCACGGTCATCCTGGAGGGGAACGCGTGCGGATTGACTATTATGTCCGGGACCACGCCGTCCTCGGTGTACGGCATGTCCTCGGGATCCACTATCATCCCGATGACGCCCTTCTGCCCGTGCCTGGAGGCGAACTTGTCGCCGAGCTCCGGCACCCTCTGATCCCTGACCCTGACCCTGAAGGTGCGATAGCCCTCGACGGTCTGGGTCAGTATCACGGTGTCCACGACGCCCCTCTCGCTGGGCCTCAGCGCGACGGATGAGTCCCTCCTGTAGAGCCCCCTCGTCTCCGCCTCGCGGTACTCCTCGATGAACCTGGGCGGGCTGGTCTTCCCTATCAGGACGTCCCCCCCGAAGACCTCCGCCTCCGCCATCACGGCGCCGTCCGGCTCGAGGAGCCTGTAGTACTTCTCCCCCCTGTAGCCCCTCACGTTGTCCTCGGGCCTCGGGACCTCGAACTTGTCCCTGCTGCCGCCCGGGTACAGCTGGGCCACCGCCTCATAGGTCCTGTAGAAGAAGGAGCGCCCGAGCCCCCTCTCTATCGACGCCCTGTTCACAACTATTGCGTCCTCTATGTTGTACCCATCGTAGGAGAGCACCGCGACGACGGCGTTCTGGCCCACCGGGTGCCTGTCGAGGCCTATGAGGTCCATTATCTTTGTCCTGACGAGGGGCTTCTGCGGGTAGACGAGGAGGTGCTGCCTGGAGTAGAGCGTGAGGAAGTAGTTCGAGTGCGGGAAGCCGAGCGCCTGCTTCCCCATGGCGCTCTCATAGGTGTTCCTGGGCGACTGGTTGTGCTCGGGATAGGGGATTATGGACGCCACCACCCCGAGCATCGCGGGCGGGTAGAGCTCGAGGTGCGTGTGCTCGGGCGTCAGATCCTCGGGCTTCATCGCGATGTAGGCGTTCTCCTCCTCGTTCGCGTCCAGGAGCTCCAGCACGCCCATCCTGAGGAGGTCGCGCCAGGTGATGTCGCCGCGCCTCAGCTTATCGAGGTGATCGCGCGTCAGCTTGGGCCTCCCCCCCTCCACCAGCACGAGGGGGCGCAGGACCCTGCCCGCGTGCGTGAATATGTAGACGCGGAACGTGGCCCTGGGATCCAGGGGCCTGTCCAGGTAGACGCTGACCTCGGGATCGAGCTCGCCCTTCCTCCTCGCCCTCCTCAGCGAGCCCACGAGCTTCTCCGGGTCCCTGGTGTACCCTACCACGCGGCCGTTCACCAGCACCTTCGCGAGGGGTTCCCCCTCGCCGGAGTCCTCGCGCGACCCCACGGGGACCACGCCGGCGCTGTACAGGAAGTCCAGGACCTCCTCCTCGGGCACGTTGACTGAGATCACCGCGTAGAGCGCCAGGTTCTTCACGAGCCCGCAGTTGGATCCCTCTGGGGTCTCCACGGGGCACATCCTGCCGAACTGCGTGGGGTGGAGCTCCCTGGCGTCGAAGTTGGGCTGGCTCCTGCTCAGCGGCGACTGCACGCGCCTCAGGTGGCTCAGCGTGGACAGGTAGTTGGTCCTGTCGAGCAGCTGCGTGATGCCCACGCTCCCCTTGCCCCAGTTCCCGGTGGCCAGGGCGCTGTTCAGCTTGTCCGTTATTATGCCGAGCTTTATGACCGCTCCCACGGCGCTTATGCCGCGGCGCTGCCCCATCCTGGAGAGCTGGTACTTCATGTCCTTGACCAGGTTCCTGAAGGCGGTCCTGAACACGTCCGCGAGGAGCTCCCCCGCGAGCTTCACTATCTTGTTCCCGTAGTGGTCGCGGTCGTCACCCTCTATCCAGCCCATCTTGAGCTCCAGGAGCCTCGAGGCGGCCTCCGCCAGGTAGAGGGCCTTGTCGTACCTGCCCTCCTTCCTGCCCAGGTGGGGGAGGAGATGGACGTCGAGCAGCGTCTCCACCTTCTTCACCCTGGCGCTCTCGCTCATCCCGTGGGCCACCCTGTTCCCTATGTAGATCAGCGCGTCCTTCTGGGACCTCACGTCCATGGCCTTCTCGAAGGATATCTCGAGGAGCTCCTGGAGCTCGGGCCTCTGCGACACCATGTCGGCGATCTCGCGGTCGTTCTCCACGCCGAGGGCCTTCATCAGCACGACGAATGGTATCTCGACCGGCGAGAGGGGTATCCTGGCGTATATGCTGCCGTCGCTCTTGAGGACGAGCTCCGCCCTGGAGCGGAACCCGACTATCGACGAGTGAATTATGGCCCTGTAGACCTCGGTGGTGCCGTTCTTCTCCTTGGTGACGAATATCATGTTGGGGGAGAGGTCCTCGAGCCCCACTATCACCCTCTCCGACCCGTTCACTATGAAGTAGCCGCCGGGGTCCTCCGGGTCCTCGCCCAGCGCCACGAGCTCCTCCCTCGAGAGCCCGTTGAGCACGCAGATCTTCGAGCGCACCATGACCGGCAGGTAACCTATCGTGAAGGACTGCTTGGCGTATCCGCCCGGGACCCTCGGGTCCTCGACCATGAACTCCAGATATATGGGGGCCGCGTAGGTCAGGTTCCTCAGCCTGGCCTCCATCGGGGTTACGTAGCTCACGGAGCCATCGATCTCGGTCACCTGGGGCCTCCCCACCTCCACCTTGCCGAACTTGACGTGATAGGTGCCGCTCTGGGTCTCCACGTCGAAGCCGCCGACCTCGTCCACGATCGCCTGGATGCCGTGCTCGATGAAGTCGTTGTAGGAGTTCAGGTGCTGGCGGGCTACGCCCTCGCGCCTCAGGATGTCCTCTATGACGGGCCAACCATCGAACTCCACGACGGCGGATCCCTTCAAGCTCACCCCTCCACGACGTACCTATAGTAGACGGCGACGCCCGCCGTGGGGCTCCTCCTGGTTATTTTAACGATGTCGCCCGGCCGGGCCCCGATCTCCTTGACGGCGGGATCGGATGATAGTATGTAAGGAAGCTGCTCGGGCCTTATCCCATACCTCCGGAGCAGGAGCTCGCGCTCCTCCTCCCCCACGATCTCGTGCTTAGGCACGAGCACGTGCTGGGATGGCTTTATCTCGATCTTCACGCCCTTCTTATCGGCCACCCTACTCACCCCAAGAACAAGCCTAGAACCTGACCGGAGCCTGGATCTCCGAGCACCACCTTATATCCTTTGTGACAACTGCGCGCCCGCGCAATTAAACGGCGCCGTGGGGTTGAAAGGGGGCGGCGCCGGCCGATGCCTCAATCCTCTTTCTCCTCGCCCTCCTCTACTATGTCGCCGAGCTCTGAGGCGAGGCGCGACAGCTGGTCCACCAGGACGGACCGCGCCGCGTCCCCTCCCCCCTCCCTCAGCATGCTCATTATGATTGAGCAGCGATTTATCGCGCGCTCCAGTTCCTCCTGCCTGTCGAGCTCCCCGTTAAGGTATATGTTGAGGAGACTTATCCTCCAGTTGAGCATGAGATACTCCAGGAACCTCGCGTCCTCGCCCGCCACCCCGCCCGCATCCGCCATCGGCTCACTTCCCCCGGCGCGCATCCCTCCGTCCCGAACTCGCAGAGCTCCCAAGGGAATATCACCCACTCCCTCACGGATCCCAGGTAGTAGTCGGGTATAAACCTGCTCCAGGGTTTGACGAAGAGCGAGGAGGTCTGGATAGATCTCGGGGAGTAGCGGCTCCTCAGGAACTCGACCGCGAAGGACATGGTGGCGCCCTCGTCGACCAGATCGTCGACCAGCAGCACGTCCTTGTTTTCTATGTCCTCGATTATCGTTGAGAGGACCCGGGGAACGGCGCGTTCTCCCACGCCGGTGTAGGACTTCACGTTCAGGAAGTCGACGCGAACCCTCAGCCGATCGGCAACCACGAGCGCCAGGGGCCCGCCGCCCCTGAGGACGCCTATGACCAGATCGTGCCTGACGCGCCTGGTGCGCAGTATGAGGGCCGCCAGGGAATCTGCCAGGCGGCCGAACTCCTCCCAGGTGACGACGCGCCGCTCGACCAACCTGGCCGAGTTGGTGAGGGCGTTTATAAGGCTCAACAGCGCTGGGGGGTTGAGCCTGGAGCGTCGGCCGGCTGGGGTCCGCGCGGCTCCGTGGGACGGTCCCGGGCTCCAGCAACCTTTATAACAGGCTCGCCCGATTCGAGCCGGGCCCGTAGCTCAGCCAGGATAGAGCGGCGGCCTCCTAAGCCGTAGGTCAGGGGTTCGAATCCCCCCGGGCCCGCCATCCCGAAATCCGCGCGTGGGACTTTACATATTAATGTAAAAATATGATGAAATAGAGTCGCAAACCATGCCCTGAAGGGCGTCTCCGACGCCAACCGGCGGATACACCAGCGCTCACACGTGGATCGGAGACACCTCTATATACCCCGCCCGGGCCGTGGGGCTCTCACGCGCCGCGCTGTACCGCTACCTGTCCGGGGAGCGCGCCGTGCCGGACGACGCGGTCCGGAGGGCCCTGGGGCAGCTGGAGGAGGCCGAGTTCCTCTCGGCCGTCGGGTCAGCCGCGGCCCTGGGATCCCTCGGGCTGCTGAGGAGGTACGGCTCCGTGGACTACGGGCTGCTCTCGCGCGTCCTGGCCGTCGCCTCGCGCTACGAGTTCGCCAAGCGCCTGATCCTGGAGTTCTCGGTCCACAACTTCAGGGAGGAGCTCGCGGGCCCGGAGGGCGCGGACCCCGAGGCCGCGCCGCGGGGCGAGGTCCACTCCCGGAGCCACCGGCGCCGCGACCGGCTGAAAATGGGGGGGCCGTGTATGTTCATGTCACATGACGGATGTCGGAGGCGATCGAGGCCGGCGCCCGCCCCGTCCGGCCAGCGCAGCGCGGAGTTCGGCGGGCTTAAATATACCGGCGCATGTCACTGGCATGTTGGGGGCCAGCGGGCTGAGCTTCGACGGCTCCTTCGATCAGGAGGAGATACGGCAGATCCTGGGAAGCCTCGACGACCTGAGGAAGGGCATGTACGAGGACTTCGACGACGTCGACGAGCTGATAGCCGATCTGCACTCGCCATAGCGCGGTGCGGCCCCGAGCCGGTCCGCGCGAAGTGTCCGGATCGAGGTGGATCCCGCGGGGGACTGATACGTCCAGGGGACTGTACAGGAGCAGGCCGGTTGAAATCCAGGGGAATGTAGATGAGGCCCTCGGACTCCCGGCGGATCCGGAAAATCCGCCGTCGCCGGGGAAAGGAAGAAACCGTCCGGCTTCCGGGCCCACGAGCTGACGGGTGAAGGGAGGCCCGCCCATCGCATGGAGGATGGGGTCACGATGCCGGACAGGGTCCGCGACCACTGGTTTACTGACATGGCCGATAGCTGTCTCCTTCCCGGCGGACGCGGATCATCTCCCCGAACGCCCGCCGCGCCGGCGCGGTCATCCCTTCCGGGCCGATGCGGCCCGCGCATCCATATCCGGTTCAACCCCGGATTTCGGGCGCGGGCGACGGTCCAACTCATCTCTCCCCGGGCCGCCCCCGCCCATATGTCGCGGAAAACTGCCGCTGAGGAGGCGCGCGGAATCGCAGCGCGTTGGATGGACAGCGGCAAGCATGTGCGCTGCCTTCGCTGAGGATGGACGCCATATATATTCTATGTGTTCTACCATGTTGCGTTAAACCCATATTAAATCCGCCCCATCGCATACCCCGGGGGAGAGCCGGGAAATGGAGATCAGGAAGATTCAGAGGACGGGGGGATCCAGCTATGCAGTATCGCTGCCGAAGAAGTGGGTTGTGGCCAATTCCCTGAAGGAGGGCGATCGGCTGGCCCTGGAGGAATTGCCCTCGGGCGAACTCCTAGTTTTCCCGTTGAACAGGGAGGCGCTGTTCGGGGATTACGTTCTGAGGCTCGAGGGCGAGATGGACCCCGAACACGTCCTGAGGACGCTGATCGCGATTTACCTGAGTGGATACGACGGAATAACGATCAGGAGCGAGCCGGTGATAAGCGAGGGGCTCAAGAAGGCGGTGCTCAACTTCACCTCTCGGACGATAGGGATGGAGGTCATGGAGGAGACGAGGGACACGATCGCGCTCAGGGAATTGATGGGGAGCCCCGATGTAGAGCCGCTGAAGATACTCGCCAGGATGTCCACCATGGCCATGGCCGGGATGAGGGACGTGGCGAACTGCCTGGAAAGGCCCAGCGCCACCCTGCTCGCTGAGGTCGTTGAGAGGGATCTCCGGATAGACAGGCTGCACCTCCTCCTGGATAGGGAGTTCAACAGGGCAATGCGGCACCCGCTCTATGCCGGTAGGCTGGGCATGAACCTGACGGAGCTCTGGTCGGTCAGGAACGTGTCGAAAACGATCGAGAGGATAGGGGATCACGTGGAGCGCATGGCCAGCCTGCTCCTGCAGTATGGCAGGCCGCTCAGGTCGACCGGCCTGCGCGAGCTCTTCGACCGCGCCATGAAGACGTTCGAGGACGCGTTAGATGCGTACATGAAGAAGGACGTTGAGGGGGCCCAGCGGATCATAGATACGGCCGAGGGGGCGTCCGCCGATGCATCACGGCTTCCGGAGGGGTGCGGGGGCGACGGCGGCATCTACGCGGTGCTCCTGGCCGAGGACCTCATGAGGATAATATCCTATTCGGCTGACATAGCCGAGGCTGCAATTGACATGGGCGTGAGGTGACGGGCGCGCCGTGCTCCTTACTTCGCTATGAAGTAAGGAGCTAGATGTACTTTACGTCGAAAATACTTATTTAGAATTGCCCGATGGTACCCGGCGAGGAGAAATGGAGAGAAAGAACCTGTATTTGGCGATAGTCATTGTGGTGATCCTGGCGATAGGCATCGTTGGCTGGGGCTACTACGCGGCCAAATCGCCCGCGCACTCCCCGGCCCCGACGCCCACACCCACACCCACACCCACGCCCACGCCCACGCCCACGCCCACGTCCAATCAGACCCCGACGTGCTCCACGCCGA
>JGI20127J14776_1000152_pt1 | contig 17141 bp, 22 predicted proteins | sample JossMetagenome_2_FD_14776 | JGI IMG/M metagenome (IMG submission 14776)
AATACTAAAAGATATTTTACCAGCTTTAATAGAATCTGTTCGCTCTCTTACAAAAATAGCACAATCAAAATAGGATTTAAAATTAAAAACCATAGATAAAATATGAGTGATGTCTTTGCTCCAATAGTTACAAGACTTGCTAGCCTTGGATTTTTTAACCTATTAACATTTGTACTTGCAATGACATTGATATATGCTCTTCTTAGACAAAGAAAAATTTTCGGTGGAAGTGCTCTTATAAATGCTACGATTGCCTTCTCTATAGCTTTCTTTATTTTTGCATATCCTATAATAACTGGAATAAGTTTAGTTACACCAATAACAACATTTTTCTCACAAGCATTTGTCTTTATTCTTGTTTTCTTTATCGGATTTTTAGTGGCAAGTATATTTTATCCTGATTTTCCAAAAGTGTTGAGCGATTTCTTTAAAAGCAGGAATGTCTTATTTTCCATGATTGCTTTATCCGTAGCTTTATTTGTTACAAGTGGGTTAGTGGGTATAATTTATAGCTCCTCTGGGCCATCGAATCAACCATCAGCGCCTAGAGAGAATATATTGTTGATAGCTGGTTTAATAATTGCAGTTGTTCTATTATTAATAGCAGGAAGTATTAGGAGTGGGGGAGAATGACCAGCGGATTAGAAACCGTTTTAATAAATTTAAACAGAATGGGATTTTTTGCATTTTTACCTTTTCTTCTGACAGCCGCAGTTTTTTATGGTTTGCTCAGAAGATCTAAGCTTTTTGGTGAACCAGAGAAAAATGTTATAGTTAATGCAGTTGTTGCTCTAGTTGCTGCTTTCATGGTTTGGGCATATCCTATAATAAGCGGAACAAGCATTGAAGAATATCAGTTATTCTTTTCAACATTCTTTCTAAAGGGTACTATAGCTACATTAACAATTGTTATTGGGCTAATAATTGTTGGAATGTTCTTCCCAGAACAGGGGGGTCTCACTGGAACGCTGTCAGAGAAGTTAAAAGGAAGGCTTGGGATAGGATTATTAGTATTTGGTTTGTTAATAGCTGCGGCGGTATTAATTTCAAGTGGCACATCTTCATTTTTTGGAATTTCTATAGGAACTGTAGATTCTGATTTTATTTATTCTGTAGTTTTCTTGATTGCATTCCTTGGAATAATAGGATTTGTTGTTTGGATAACCGGAAAAGAGGAAAAGAAAAAATAATCATAATCTTTCTAGAATTTCTTTCTCGGAGAAATGCAAAACTCCTGGAATAATTATGACTGTCGGTAAATCAAAATCCAATGAAAGTATATTTTTTGCTTCTTTCCAAACTATTTTTCTGCTTTTTGTTCCTAGAGAAGAGGCAACAATTATCTTTTCGTCCTCTTTAACTAAATTATTCTCAATCAAAAATCTTACAGCATCGCTTACTTCTAAAAATTTGTTATTCTCAATATCTATGTCTAATAAACAAAGTGTGTGTAAGCCTCTTTTTTTGTTTTCTAGTAGAGCATTTATTACAGATAGCGGTTTTGTTGAAATCTTTTCTTTTAAAGGTATAGTAACAACTTGCCCGAACTTGTAAATATGTAAACCTGTTTCACAAACTGCTGAAAAAATAGAAGAGTTGTGAAGTACTTTATAATCTACTTGTCTTTTCATACATTCCAAAATAATAGAAGAATGTGTGGTTGCAACTAATGGGTCTCCTGGAACAAAAATTAATACTTTTTTATCTTTTGCTAAATCCACAATATCGCTAACATTTTCTTCTAAATTCTTTCTTTTTAAGACTTCAACCTTCTTTCCTATAATTTTTTCCAAATTACTAATATTTCCTCGCCATATGTTAGTGTATAGCTCAACAAATACGTAATCTGCGCTTCTCGCCTCTTCTAATTCTTCTAAAGTTATTCCCTTTTCGTCGGAAATACCCAATCCAGCTAATACTAACATAAATGTTAAAGGAAAATTATATTAAAATGAGTAAACTGAAGAAAGAAGTTGATGCTTTTACTGAATTAGAAAAACTAAAAGATGAAAGACCTAGTAGTTTTGATATAATAGGCCATATAGCTATAATAGAAGTACCAGAGCGATTAAAAAGAAAGAAGAAGCTAATAGCAAAGGTTATAATGGAATTGAATAGGCATATTAAAACGGTTTTGGAAAAAGCTAGCGAGAGAAAAGGAGTTTACAGAATAAGAAAATATAGGTTTTTAGCCGGAGAAAAAAACTTTGAAACAATACATAAAGAATATGGCTGTGTTTTCAAGTTAGATCCAACCAAGGTATATTTTTCTCCTAGAGAACTAACAGAAAGGCAAAGAATTGCCTCTCAAGTAAAAGAAAATGAGGTTGTAATGGTTATGTTTGCTGGTGTCGGCCCATATGCAATACAAATAGCTAAAAAACAACCAAAGGTTAAAGAAGTTATAGCAATAGAAATAAATCCAGTTGCTGTTAAGTACGCGAAAGAAAATGTTGTACTGAACAAAGTTCAAGATAAAGTAAAAGTTATAGAAGGAGATGTTAGAGAAAAATGTAAAGATTTTTATGGAAAGTGTGATAGAGTTGTGATGCCTTTGCCCAAAGGTGCTGAAGATTTTTTAGATATAGCTGTTAATTGCTTAAAAAATGAAGGATACATTCATTTTTACAATTGGGGTGCTGAACCAAACATATTTGAGAATGCAGAAAAAATTGTACAAGAAAAGCTTGGCAATTTGGGAGTAAAATACAAAATAATAAACAAGAGGAAAGTTTTACCTTATGCACCGAGGAAATGGAAGGTTTGTTTAGATATTTATGTAAAGAAGCCAAAGAAAATGAATGAACATAATAGCTGAACATTTGGAATTAATCTCTGTATTATTGTTTTTCGCTCTAATAGCTCTTAGACTCTACATAAAAAGAAAAGAGCTTAAAATAGAAAAGGTTATCATATTCGAATATTCCAAAAAATATACAGATAAAATAAACGAAGTTGTGATCAAATATCCAAAGTTTTTCAAGGTATTGGGAATTATTTCGCTTGTCTCTGCTCCAATAATGATGTTAGTGGGAATCTATTACATAATTAATTCTTTGATTTTTTTCAAGCCAAGTGTAGCGCTAGTTTTACCTTCAGTATCTAATTTTAAATATCCTGGTCCTATAATCTCTGTTCCATTCTGGATATGGATAATCTCAATTTTCGTCATTGTTTTTTCTCACGAATCAATGCATGCACTAATAGCAGCTAGCGAAGGAATAAAAACGAGAAGATATGGTTTACTCTATCTTTTAGTAATTCCAATAGGAGCATTTGTTGATTGAGAAAAGCGAATAGAAAAGCTTGAAAGTAAGAAAAAAATAAAAATATTTGCTGCTGGCAGTCTTGGCAATGTTTTGGCCTTCCTTTTGTTTTTGATTATCTTGATTGTCTTCTCTCAAATAATAAACCAACTTTTGGAATCTAAGGGTGTCTGGTTCAATAAAACTGCACCAGATTCTCCGGCAGAAAAAGTTGGACTAAAAGGCATTATAATAAAGATTGATAACACAACAATAAACAATATCTATGATTTACAAAATTTTCTAAGCAAGTCAAAACCGAATACAACACTACTCATAGAAACAACAGAAGGAAAATATGAGTTAACGCTTGCAGAAAAAGACAATAAGTCTTATATCGGTATTGTCGGTGTAAAGAATTATATTGTGTACAAAGGGACAAATAAACCTGTATCAGAAAATATAATAACTATAATCAACTATTCTTTTGCGATAATTCAATGGGTGGCTTTTCTAAGTCTTGGAGTAGCAATAGCAAACATGCTACCAATAATACCATTGGATGGTGGATTGATAATTAAAGAAATCCTCAAGAAAAAACTTGGTAAGAAAGGTGAAGAATTATCAAAGCTAATTTCAAGTATATTTCTTATTTTGCTTCTTTCTTCACTTTTTCTATCTTCACTAACTCTTCGAGTGGCGTCTTAACCTCAATTTTTCTAAACTCAAAGTGTCTTACTGGATAGATTTTATTTATAGTAGAAACTATAGAGTTCTTAAAGTCGTCTGATAAAACTTTCAAAATAAAATCATCCATTGTTGATTCTGGTACTACCTTGTTCAGAATTTCATCAATTTGCTTTCTTATTTTTGTTCTTATTCCCCTTGGGACTCTTCTTGTAACGGTTATTGTTTTTATTCTTAAAACAACCCCATCTTTGGTTTTCTTATCAACGACTAAATCCGTTCTATCAACCCTTCTTCTAATCATTCTTGCAATATAATCTCTTGTACACTCTAATCCATCAAAATACAGGTATGCGTTTTGATTATCAACTTCTCCTATCTTGAAAATAAACTTAAGATAATATTTGTTAAAGTCTCCTAAAACATCTATAGCACTCAAAATCACTCTTCTTCCTTTTGCTGCCTCTGGCTCATTAGCAGGAATTTCCCCCACTTCTCTCTTGCCCAAAAATTCCGGTGTTATTAATTTCAACCAAACTTTTACTTTCTTACTCTTTGGCATTCATCTCACCTATTAAACTATTCACTTTATCAATAAATTCCTTTTCTTTTTCAACTGGAATATATGCCCCGGCTGCATCTTTATGACCACCTGCTTCTCCTCCAAGCTCCTTGCTAGCATTAACTAAAATATCTCTTAGATTTATATTCTCTCCGTTTTGCTTTCTCGCGGATATTTTTATCATATTTGTCACGCTATCATATGCTAAGCCGAATATAGGTTTATTTGATTTTTTTGAACTTAAAACTATTGATGTGATAGTTCCTATTAAAGAATCTGGAATATCCTTACCACCGACTATGAAAATTCCATTCTCCTTTTCTATAATCTTCCCATTTTCTATTAGTGATATTGATTTTGCAATTTGCCTTCTATACTCTTCCATTTTTTCCATGGCCCTAGAATATACTGAATAATCTCCCAGACATAGTCTTAGTGCCAAATCGCTTTCTCCCATTCTGCTGCAAGCATTAATAATAACTGAAAATTCTCTAGAATCGCTAAGAAATTCTGGTTTCTTAGAAAGCGTAAAAACCTCTCCAAATATCTCAGAAAATTCTACCTGGCCATTTTTTTCTCTTATTATACCATCAGCTATTCTTGCCTTTTCTTCATTTGTCAAATCTTTCAATGTTTTCCATTCTTCCCCATTTCTAACGCTTATGCCAAGATCTTGTAAAAATTGCATCGCTGCTGCTTCATTCCCATAGATAGATGGTATCAGAGGGTCAAAACTATATGCTATAACTTTAAACAATGGCTTATCGAAACCAAAAAACTTTAGATCTTTAGAAACATTTAAAAATCCCATCGCCTTTGCCTCTTCCAATACTTCACCAATTGCTCCAACTTTTATTCCTTCTTCTCTCCTATCTCCAATAGCACCAACTATTGCAATATCGATTTGATCTATATTTTTTGGATCAACAAATTTTGCAAAAATAAAGGTTAGTAGAGATGTGGAATATTTTTCTGGATCTTCTCCGAAAAGAAGAGGATTTATATGTAGAAGATTTGGATGCTCATACTTTATTGGCTCATGATGATCTATTATTAAAACTGTTGTCTTTTCTATTATATCCTTAAGCAAATTTATTTGACCGCTACCCATATCCAAAAATATCAATAAGTCGTTTTCTCTGTATACCACATCTTTTAATGTTTTAGAATTTAGTTGTTTAAGTATTCTCAACTCAAAATTGCACCCTTCTCTCAACAAAACTTTTGCAATTATTGAAGCAGAAGTTATGCCATCTGTATCATATTGAGCATAAATTCTAACATGCTTTTTCTTAATCAATTCTTTGAAAATATGGGCTATTCTTTCTACCTCATTCAAAAACAAGCTAATCACTTCTGTATTATCAATCTGGCCTTCTCAACATCAAACTCGAAATCTTGTGGCAATACTTTCTTTCTCTTATAGTATTTTATTAGCCTTCTTATCTTAGAAACAAGATTTTCATAACCTTTTTTAGACGTCTTATCTTTTCTATTTTTAACCAAATGATCATGCAAATTAACAGCTTTTCTAAACAAATTTAGCAATTCCTCAGGATATTGAGGATAAAGATTGTTTTCTTTCATTATTTGAGTTATAGACTTACCAACTATTGTTTTAACGTCTGGTACACCATATTGATCTCTTAAAATTGTTCCTATCATTGCAGAGGAATATCCTTTCTTAGCAAGCTCTATAACAAGTTTTTCCACTTCTTCTTTCTTCATCTCAAACCATCTAGGAACTATTCTTATTGGTGGTTTATGGCTTCTTGACTTACCCTTTTTTCTTGAATACATTCTTGCCATACTTACACCTCTCTAATTATCCATATTACTACAAGAGAAATTATTGAAATAAAAATAAAAAAGCTTGACATCATTATTCCAACTACTGGCCAACCCTTTGGAATAACGCCAGCTATTCCTATAAAAAATGAAAGAGAAATGCTACAAACAAATAACAAAAATATGAGAAAATTTTCAGCAGTCTCAAGTTTATCTTTGCCTTTAATCTTTAACAGATCTTTCAGCATATCTTGCACGCCTTTCAATCTCATCTACCCTCTTTAACACTTTTTCCCAATCACTGAATGTTTGTTTATAGCCTATTACAATATTTTGCCAGCATAAGTTTAAAAGTTTAGGATGAGTAGCTCTAATCGCTTCTTTAAACAAGTTTAAGTCTGTTCCCTTATCCTCTATTCTTTTTGAAAAGTAGCCCAAACCAAAATCTATGAAATAAATTGTATTTTCTTTTACGAGAATGTTGCTGGTTGTCAAATCTCCATGTATTATATCGGCTGAATGCATTTTGCCAACAAATTTACCAACTTCAATAAAAGTTTTTTCTATTTTTTCTTCACTCCACTCATCTAAAACATCTTTTAATCTTTTTCCATCTATGAACTCCATTATTATTTTACAATTCTCTTCGTCTACATGAAATATTTGAGGTGTATTAACTCCAACTTTTCTAGCTTCTCTCATTAAATTTGCTTCTCTTCTTGTTCTTTCGACTCTAAGCTTTTTATCCAAAACTTCTAATCTATAGCTCTTCTTAATTCTTTCCTTAACGAGAACTTTCATTCCATCAAAATAGTCTATATAGAGTATGGCCTCTGCTCCTCTTTTTATTATTTCCATTTTATCTATTTTTCGTCTACGTCTTTTATTCCTTCTTCCGTTATTTTAAATGCAGCTTCACTTTCTGGTAGATTTGGTGCATCTATCAATCTAGCAATTCTAATGTTCTCTTTACTTCTCCTTAGATAAATTCTATACGTACTAAAATGCCCGAGCACATGTCCTCCAACTGGTCTAGTAGGATCTCCAAAAATTACAGATGGATCAGCCATAACTTGGTTTGTTATGTAAACTGCCAAATTAAAAGCATCTGCCAATCTTTGTAAAGTATGCAAATGTTTGTTCAATTTTTGTTGTCTTTCTGCTAATTCTCCTCTACCAACATACTCAGCTCTAAAATGAGAAGTAATAGAATCAATAACAATTAAACCGATATTTTTCTCTTCTATTTGTTCTCTTAACTTATCTACAATGAACATTTGATGTTCAGCATTGAATGCTCTAGCAACAAAAACATTTTTTAATGCGGTTTGTGGATCCAAACCTTTAGCTTTTGCCATGCTAACAATTCTGTTTGGACTAAACGTTCCTTCACAATCTATATAAACCGCAGTTTTTCCTAAACCACCTTTTTCTGGAGGAAGTTGAACATTTACAGAAAGTTGATGTGCCAGTTGTGTATTGTGTAATAGCAGCGGTGCAAATCCTCCAACAAAAGTATGGCCATCGGGAACTACAAAATCATAAACATAATCATTATATTGAACCTCTTCTATTCTTTTAATCTCATCCCATGAGAATTTACTTATCAATTTGCAAGTCCTCAAACATTCTTCTAACAACTTCAATCTTTTGTCTATCTCTCTTATAATTAACATCTTTATGAGTTTAACTCTCTCTCTATTTCTTTTTGGAAGACCTCTAATTAGATAATTCTGAAGTGTAGATCTATTTACTCCAAGTAAAACACTTAATGTTTTGTAAGGATAAGGTAAAATATCGATGAGCTCTTTTAATTCCTCCTTTTTAAGATTTTCTAAATTTTCTGCAAGTTTTCTTGCCTTGATTAATGTATTTCTGCCAAGATTGAATATATTAACAATTTCGCCGAATGTTCTTTGATTAATAACATCAGCTTTTGCTTTTCCAATCAAAACATGATACGCATGATTTTTAATAAAGTTTCTCTTGCCTATTACTTTTCTTTTTCTTCCTCTGTTTCCACCAATTGTTAAACTATAAACTTTCCTCAAATAATCTATTATTGGGCTCGGATAGCCGTAAGAAGAATTTTTAAAATTCTCTTTTTTTTCAAGGATTTTGAAAAGTCTATTTCTATCTTCACCTACTACAAAAATTCTATAGTAGATTTCTCCTTTTATTTTCTTAGTTCTAATAGTAGCGTCTATGCCAAGTCTTTTCAATAGGTAAGAAAGCTGACTTGCTAATATACTGCTTTTTGTTGTCATCTCAACATAATCTTTAACATATCCGTCTCCCTTTATGTATCCTCTCAAGAATGCTGCAATAACTTCTTTTTTCGCCTCAAAAATTTCCGAGGGAACAAATTTACTTCCTGCTGTACATTTAACTAAATCCTTAAGTAGAGAGAAAGTTTGCTTTCGTAATAAAATTCTGTACACTCCCTTTCTTTTGGTAATTTTTGGTTCATAGTTAAACTTTCTCTCTAAATATGAAGAAATCCAGTTCTTCAATTCTTCATCAGCAGTATAAATAGAAGGTGGGTTATAAGTTCCCTCGGCAACAAAAAGTCCTAAGAAATAAGCATCTTCCTCATCAATAAAGCTGTTTTTCTCAACCTCTAAGCTTTTTGGAGATGCTATTATATCTCCCTTTTTTAACATTCCTATAGGCCTCCAAGAAAGAGAACTACCATCAAAAGTCAAAAGTTTATGTGCTTTTGTCGCTTTAAGCAATTTTCCTCTTTTTGTCTCTACTATACAAATATCTTTTACAAACTCCTTATATATCGCACTAGCTTCTATTTTTTTAAATTCGAAACCAGAAAACCCTATAACTTTAACATTTCTTAAAGGAACAATATAACCCTCATCAAACTTCTTTTCGCCATATATTTTCTTGTATTTCTCGTATGCATCTTCTATGCTTTCGTAATGGAAATTCTCATCATTAAAGAATATTACTGGTGTATCCTTGCTCACGCATTTTCCACTACCAAAAGCGCCATACGTTTCCGTTATTGCTTGGGTCTCCACACCGCCACCCAGAAGATTATCTAAGTTTTTAGAGCCTGTTGTTATTCTCAATGCTTTTTGCTTCCTTTCAAGTATTTTGTCTGCCGTTACTAAACCTATATCCAAAATCTCTCTGACAGCAGCTATAATTTTCGCAGCTTGTGCCTCACCAATTTCAGCAATGGCAGCAAGTTCCGAAGGAGAAATAACAGCAATTGCCATCGGGTCTGTAAAACCAACTTCTCTTAATTTTTCAGCTGTCTTTGGTCCTATTCCAGGAATGTCTTCCAATCTAATTTCTTTCTCACTCATTTTCTAACTCCTCCACCAATTTATAACTTTCTTCTGTAGGATTAAAAGGTTTGATATTAGTTGCTACCATTTCTAATCTATCATACATATCATTTTTCTTCACTCTTCCTTCTACGATAATTTCTTTTCCTAAAAGTCTTTCCTCGAGAAAACTTTTTCTCTTGTCTTCTTCAATTTTTTCTAACTCATCAACACTTATTCCTGCTAAAGTTTCTGCCAATTCTCTAAAAAATGAAACTCTTATATCGCCTGTACCATCATCAATCAAAGTTGGAATTATCATTATCTTTTCTCCATTAGAATTGTACACATAGTTTGCTTTGAAGATTTTTACTATGAAGCCTGTTATTTCAAAATTTCCAGGTCTTATGTCTTTAATTTTAACTTTTTCAAAAGAAGAAAACTTTTGAACAAGCTCTTCGGCGCTAGGAATTTCAGGAATTTCTGCATCCAAAACTTTAAGCATCCCGAATTTACCTAAAGAAACTTCTACCTCTCCATAAATTCCTTCTCTAGCGAAACCATTTATTACTTGAACTAAAGATCCTACGGTGACCTTTTTTTGGTCAATAAAATTTACTTGTTCATTCCAAAGAGGTATTTTTACATAACCTGTAGAATCTCCAACGAAAAGGTTAACAACTTTACCTTTATTTCCAACACCAAACTCAACAATTCTAGAAATTTTGAAAACTCTTCCGATAAAGCTTACCTTTCTCATTCCTGGAAGTATGCTTGATATTGTTACCCTTCTTCTTGGAGAAGGAAGTTCTATTCCCAATTCTCTAGCTATCAAATAAATAGCTCCTTCTACAGTTATCAAATTGTCAAGCTCGCTAATTTTCCTATCTATTCTTTTCATCAATTCTTCTCTACTCAAACCAGATCTTTTCTCCAATTCTTGTAAAAGCTCTTCAACTCCCATAAATGTTTTTAGAATTAAAGATTATAGATTTAGATTTTTTCTTGCAAGCTTTATATCATCTTGCAAAACGGTATTTCTCTTAGCATGTTCAGCATATGCCTTTGATTCTTTCAAAAGTAAAAGAGCTTTCTCTTCCACATACTTTGCCAAATATTCAGCTGCTTCAGGAGACACTCTTTTAGCTCCAAATTTCTTCAAGAATTTGTCAAATGTCTCTCTCTTTAGTATCATAAACTTATTTTTACCTCCTAAATAAACCACTTTACTTCATCAATTCTCCATTTTGGTCTTATCAAATCCTCGAAAGGTCTATCAAAACCTCTTTTATAAGCAAGCAAACCAGCATATGCTATCATAACACCATTATCAGAGGAATATTTAGAGGGAACGACATAGAATTTTGCTCCTCTTTCCTCACACATCTTATTCATCATTTCTTGTAATCTTTTATTAGAAGCAACTCCGCCTACTAACAAAATCTCGTTTTTTTCTGTATGAGCCAATGCTCTTTCAGTAACTTCAGTTAGCATTGCAAAACAAGTTTCTTGTAAAGAAAATGCTATGTCTTCTTTACTAGCTCCTTCTGAAATTAACTTCAAAACAGCTGTTTGAATTCCGCTAAAAGAAACATCCATACCTTTAACAGCATACGGCAAATCAATATAATTTTTCCCATTTTTTGCAAGCTCTTCTATTTTTGGTCCACCTGGCATTGAAAAACCGAGCGCTCTTGCAATAGTATCGAAAAGGTTTCCAATTGTTATATCTTGGGTTTCGCCAAAAACTTTGTAAGAATCGTTAACAAACGCTAAAATTGCATTGTGGCCCCCAGATAAATAAACAACGACTGCATCTTTACATCCGGTTAAAAGTCTTCCAATTTCAATGTGGCCAATTCCATGATGTACTTTTACTAAAGGTTTATGGAATTTCTCAGCCAGTTCTTTTGCAAATTTTGCAGTAAAAAGAAGCGGAGGTGGTAAACCTGGTCCTGCTGAATAAGAAATTATATCTATTTCCTCAAAACTAATACCAGCAGAACTTATAGCTCTTTCTAAAATTGTTTTTGATACTTCCTCATGATGTTTTCTTGCATCAGAAGGAATAATACCCTTTCCTTCTGGAGGCTTGTAAACATCTCTTTCATCTGCTAAAATTCTTCCGTCTTCAGAGACAATGCCTACACCAAAAGTATGAGCTGTTCCCTCTATTCCAAGCGATATTAATTTTCCCTCTCTCATTCTTCTCACTCCATAAACATATTAGCAAAAGAGAATATGAAATATGAGAGTTGAAGAATTAAGAAATTTTGGATTCGCCGATAAATGGATTGAAAAGATAAGAAATAAGAAAATTGAAGAATTTTATCCTCCTCAGGAAGAGTTTATTAAAAGAAGGTTGTTTGAAAAAAGTTGTATAGTTTCCACTCCCACAGCATCAGGAAAAACTTTAATGGCAATACTAGCTGCAATTAAAACTTTAGAAAAAGGAAAGAAAGTTTTGTACACTTCTCCTCTGGTTGCATTAGCATTTGAAAAATATGAAGAATTTTTAAAATTTTTTAACGAATATAAAGTTGCCATATCTGTATCAGATTTCGATTCTAGTGATCCTTGGCTTCAAAATTATGATCTGATTGTTGCAACAAACGAAAAAGTAGAGTCGCTAATCAGACATGGTGCTGAATGGATCAGAGATGTAGGTTTATTGATTTTAGATGAGATTCACCTACTTACAGATGTTTCTAGAGGACCTACTCTAGAAATTTTAATAACAAAAATGAGGAAAATTGTAAAAAATATTCAAATAGTTGGATTATCTGCAACCATAAGAAATGCTGAAGAATTAGCAGAGTGGCTTGATGCAGAGCTTCTAAAGAGCGATTTCAGACCTGTAAAACTTTATCAAGGTGTTGCATATGATTCAAAAATAAAGTTCCCTGGATATAAGACGATAGAATTAGATAAAGAACTTGATTTAGAAGAAGCAATAGTTGCTGACACGCTAAACAAAGGAAAACAAATTTTAATATTTTGCTCAACAAGAAAGTCAACAGAAGCATTAGCAGAAAGATTGTCAAAAGTTGTTAGTAGTAAACTTGGAAAAAGCGATTTAGAACTTCTAAAAAAGCTTTCTGAGGAAGTTGAAAATGTTTTGGAAGTTCCTACAGAGCAATGTAAAAGATTAGCTAAGTGTATTAAAAGCGGTATAGCTTTTCATCATTCTGGATTAGTTGGAAGGCAAAGGAGATTGATTGAAGATAATTTTAGAAATGGATTGATAAAAGTTCTAGTTGCAACTACAACTTTAGCAGCTGGTGTAGATTTACCAGCTTTTAGAGTTTTGATAAAAGAAGCAAAAAGATATCATCCTCTTTATGGCTCGATCTACATCCCTATTCTTGAATATTACCAGATGATTGGTAGAGCTGGAAGACCTAGATACGATAATTATGGTGAATCGATAATAATTGCAAAAAGCGAAGACGATGCTGAAGAATTGATAGAACGGTTTATTTTTGGTGAACCAGAACCAATAACATCTAAGTTAGCTTCAGAACCTGCTTTGAGAATGCATATTCTAGCTTTAATAGCTAGCGATTTTTGTAAAAAGAAAAAATCTATATTTGACTTCTTTTCATCAACGTTCTTTGCTTTTAAGTATGGAGATCTTTCAATTATAGAAGAGAGAGTAGATGATATCCTACAATCTTTGAATGAATGGTCTTTCATAACAATTAATGGAGAAAAATTGGAAGCTACTAGACTTGGAAAAAGAATCTCAGAATTGTACATTGATCCCCTAACTGGTAAAATTTTTGTTGATGGCTTAAAATCAAAAGAAAAATTCACCGAATTTTCATTCTTACAGCTGATTTCTTCTTCAATAGAGATGAAGCCTTTGCTATCAGTTAGAATGAGTGAATTGGATGAGATAGAATCAACTATAGAATCCAGAAAAGAAGAAATATTGGTTGAGGTTCCTTTTGATGAGTATGAATATGAAGAGTTTGAAAAGAGTGTGAAGATGGCTAAAATTTTGGAAGATTGGATCAATGAAAAAACTGAAGAAGAAATAATGCAAAAGTATTCTTTAACTCCTGGAGAGCTCTATTCTCGCTTGCAAATAGCGGATTGGCTCCTCTATTCTTTGCATGAGATTGCATTAGTTATAAGGAAAAAAGAAGTTTTAACTCAATTGAAAAAGTTGAGAGTAAGGATTGAAAAAGGAGTTAAAGAGGAACTTCTACCTTTAGTCGTTCTAGAAGGAATAGGAAGAGTTAGAGCTAGAAGATTGTACAATGCTGGTTTCAAATCTTTGGATGATTTGAGAAAAGCTCCTATAGAGAGTATAGCAAGGATTGTTGGTGAAAAAATTGCAGTTAAAATTAAGAACCAATTAGAGGGTAAGAAAGAAGCCAAAGAAAGGCAAACTTCTTTGTTTTCTGCTGTTTAAATTAATTCACTCTCAGTTACTACGACAAAATCTCCTACTGACTTGACTGCTGAGAATGGTATCAATGGTCTTCCCTTTGAATCTGTTTTAACATTCAAGTCCAACAAGCTTCTTGTTGCATCTTCAACCACTATGTTCAAAAGTTCTCCTGTCTCCGCTATAAATTCTATGTTACCTACAACTCCAAGCTTCTTTCCGGTTTCTGAGCTTATTATCGCCTTTCCTACTACATCTGAAACTCTAACATTTTTTAGTGGCATTTTTTCACCTTTATTTTATTTAGAAACCAAATAAATAAAGATTATGGTTAGATGTTTTATAGCAATCTATCCAGTAAAATCTCAGAAAGTTTTTGAGTTACAAGAAAAAATTGGAAAACTAATAGATGGGAAAGAAGTTGAGAAAGAAAACATGCACATTACTCTTTCATTTCTTGGAGAAAAACAAGAAAGTGAAATAAATGAAATAAAAGAGAGGTTAGATAAAATAGCAAAAAATAGTTATAAAAGAGAGGCAATTTTAACTGGAGTTAAATTCATTCCAAATGAGAGATTTTTTAGAGTAATAGCTATAGATGTCGCTGGTTTAGAGGATTTGAGTGAGATTATAGAAAAAGAAGTTGGTGGGGATGTTAAACCTCCGCATCTTACCTTGTTTAGAGTAAAAAATGTTAAAGATAAAAAAGCTTTATTAGAATTTGGAAAGACTGAGATAAATGAAAAAATTTTTGTTGATAAAATACGTCTCATGAAAAGTACATTAACGCCTAAAGGCCCTATCTATGAAGTTATTGATTCTTTTGAGCTTTCCTCATATCAATAGGTTTATGTAATCTCTTTCGGTGAAAATTCCTTCTATTTCGTTTTTTTCATTAACTATAAGCATAGAGCTTATCTTCTTATCTCTCATCTCTCTTTCAAAACATTTGCCAAAGATTCTGTTTTGTTGACTCTGATTGGATTCTTAGTCATTACTTCAGAAATTCTCTTATTCAAAAAGTTTTCTGAAAAGTAGCTCTCAACTAACTGCTTGAAGAGAAGAGTAGAAGTTACGTACCCTACCAATATCCTATTATCTACAACTGGAAGTCTTCTATACTTTCCATTTACCATGGTCCTAATAACTTCTCTAACACTAAAGGATGGTGGTACAAAAAATGGCTTTTTTGTCATAACTTCTTCTACTGTAAAAACTTCAAATGGGCTAAAATCTTTTGAAGATAAAATGAAGTCTGTCTCGGAAACCATACCAACAACTTTTTTATTCGAGATTACAGGCAGTCTTCCTCTTTTTGAGATTTTCATTTTCTGTAAAACGAATTCTATTGTTTCGCTTGAATCGCAACTCACTACTTCTCTTGACATTATATTTTCTATAGTATAGTTCATATTTCCTCCACTAATCATAAAATTAAAAATATCAGTTATAGTTACCACTCCTAATAATTGCATTTTCTTATCTACTATCGGTAAACTTCTATGTCCGCTAATAGAAAGTTTTTTGCAAACATCAATTATTTTCTCTCCTGAAAAAGCTACTACTGGATTTTTAGATGAAATTGAAAGAATTTTATCTTTTCTATTTATTCCTACTTTTTCAAGTTGAGCTTCAACCATATGAAAATTTAGAATTTAAAAACTAATCTTTTTCTTCCAAATCTTTACAACTTTCGCAAAGCCATCTTCCATTAACATAGTAAAGTGTGTCAGAATAGTTTCCACATTCTTCACAGATTCCACTAATTCTTCCTTCGGTCCTCTCTGGTTCAAAGCCTTCTTCTTTTAGCTTTAATCTTTCTTCTATTATATTTATAAACTCTGGACCAACCTTTGCTATATCAGTATCAGTAATAATTCCAACCAATTTTCCATTCTTAACAACTGGTATCCTTTTTATCAAATTCTTTCTCATTAATCTGGATGCTTCAACTAAATCATCTTCAGGAGAGATTGTTATTATTGGTGACGACATGACTTCCTTAACTTTTACTTTCTTTGGGTCTTTTCCTTTTGATATGACTTTTTCTAAAACATCACTATCGGTAAGAATTCCTATTGGTTTACCTTTCTTCAAAACAACTACATAACCTCTTCTTTCTTTAGCCATTTGTTTAGCTGCATGAAAAACACTTTTGTTTTCTTCTATTGTATTTACTTTCTTTGACATCAAATCTTTTACTAACAATGGCATTGATTTTATTCGTTTTTTAATATAAAAACATTTTTACTAAGAGATATTCATTTTAGATAATTATCTAAGCGAGATTGGCAAGAAATTCTTTAAAAGGAGTTCCTTTTCCTCTCTCTAACACTTCTTGTGGCTTAAAAACCTCTATATCGCCGTAACCAAAATCAACCAAAACATAAAATGGAAAACCACTGAGCTTTTCTTGCATATATCCATAATAATAAAGCTTTTCTTTTTTTGTAGATTTTATTTGGAAAAATATGCATTTTCCTTCCTTTATACAAACCAAGTCTACTTCACCAAAACTTCCTCCAGATCTTATAACAATCCAGCCTTCTTTTTCCAAAATTAGTCTTATCTTTCTTTCAACTCTATATCCCTTTGATTTAGCCTTCATAATTTGAGTTAAATTTCATTTTATAACCATTTGGCAAGTTGTCCAACAAGAACTTTCCTTTTCTTGTTATAATATAAATTCTCCCCTTTTTTCTCTCAGGATTAATACAATGAACTAATCCTCTTCTTTTTAATTCACTTAACTTTGTGGAAATGTTTGATAGAGAAATTTTTAAAAATTTTGAGAGACTTGTTGGTGTTTCATGTCCCATTTGCAAAGCATGTAAAACTTTTCTTGAGATAGAAGAAGAAATCAAATATCCCAAATCTTCAGCATATCTGGCTATCTCTTCCGAAACAGCCATTTATTTAATATTGTAACAGGATATATTTTAGCGTTGCTATAAGATACTTATAACTTACTTCTAACCAAGAAATTATAACCAAGAAACTGAAAATAAAACATTTCATCTAAAACTAAATTTTAAAACATTAAGCAACTCTAAGAGTCTCTAATAATCTTGGAGCATAAGCCTCTATTTTGAATATTCTTTCTATTGCATTGGCAAGCGCTATTGTCTTTTCTTCTTCACCATGTACAGTAAAAACTCTTTTTGGTTTTGCAGTTA
>JGI20127J14776_1000172_pt1 | contig 16017 bp, 9 predicted proteins | sample JossMetagenome_2_FD_14776 | JGI IMG/M metagenome (IMG submission 14776)
TCCCCGTATGCCGTCTCTGCAACCTTTCCCTCAGCCTTAGCTGCCTCCAGCTTCTCGAGGTAATCCCTGTACCTCTTAGCCTCCTCACCCAGTCTCGCAAGCTCGCCCTCCAGGTACTCCAAACTCACGACCCGTGTTCCAGCTTGCGGAGCAGTGGCTTCTGGTTGCACGGTGGGGAGCTTAGCCCACTCATCCCTCCTCAGAGTTGCCAAGACTCTACCTATCGGGGCTGGGAGACCACCCCTAACCAGGAACACCACAGAGACTACAGTTACGACTGCGATTACTGCTAGAAGCGCATAGAGGAGCGTATAATCTTTCCCACACCTCACGTAGACTATTGTTGGCGCGTTGACTTTCACGCGTGCCCACCCCTGCGTTGTGTCAAGAGCTTCTATGTTTCCGCCCTCAGCGGTGAAGCCCGTCAGCACGGTCTGGACCGGGAAGCCAAACCTGGTACTCTCAACCCTCACAGTCGCGGTTAAGCCTTCATCCACCCATTCACCCTCCTCAATAAACGCCCTGCCTTCACCAGGCTCCACCATTACCCTGTACTGGGTCTTATACAGCTTATACACTGTTAAAGGCGAGCTGACAACCTGCATGCCAGTGCTCCAGCCCTGGAAAACATATCTAGTGTCAGAGCCGCTGTATACAATATCCTCCACGCGATACGTGGCAGGGTCGAATGTGGAACCTTCCCTGTACCAGTACTCTTCAGCCTTGCATGCGGCTGAGGGCTTGCATGAAACGGTAACTTTATAGTACTTGTCCCATCTAGACTCAAGCAAGATAGGACCGCTAACTGTAACTGTGAGCTCATTGCTCTTTGTATATAGGCCCCCCTGACTGTACCAGCCAAGAAAAACGTATTTTACGTCTCCTTCGACCTTCTCAGACGGTTCACTGACGCGCAATACCTCGCTCTCGCCGTAGAACCCCTCAACTGGAGAACTATAACGAGTTCTAATGCTGACCCTGTATTCTTTCCTTACCGTGTATTCAGCTGTAACCGTAACAGGGTCACTTATCTGTATGGTTTGAGGGTTAGAATAGTAGGAAGCCGCGCCGACAAGCCACCTAGAAAACTTATACACAGTTCTAGAATCACTACTTGACTGCAATGTAACAGTTGGCTCCGCGTACAACTCGTGTTGGCCAGCTACCAGCCAGAGCTGGGCTGGAAGGTCATACCAGTTTCCATTTATCCTTACACGGCTAAAGCCAGCCGACTGCTGGATAAACACTTGTACCTCCTTTACATACTCAAACGTGACATCAGAAGAGGACGAAACTGTTATCGTTGGATTCTTTAGCATATATCGAACTTGCCCGCTAATGTCATACGTAGTGGGCTCTAGTCTCAATGCATATGTTCCCTCTTTCAGCTGAAAAGTGGCTTGAGACCCGGAAACTATTTCACCTAATTTTGAAGAGCCTGCGTATATTGAGACTTTGATATTAGACGGCAACCCTGTGACTGTGACGCGAATGGTCATAGTTCTTGAGAAACAGATAGTGTACAAGCTAGGTGCAGAGCCAAAATCCGTGTTTTTCCAATAAGCATTGTAATCATCCTTATGTACGGGCTGGGGATCTACGTTAAAGATTTTCAAGCTTGATTTAACAGTGAGCTCGTCGAAATAGCCGGTTCCCTGACGTTTAAGTACATCTATAATCTTTAGGCAGTCAGTGTTTTGGTCATAGGTGCCGGCATTGCTGAGTGAGAAACGAATGGTCACATATATATACTTCTCCGCATCATTTATCCCGTAGGCTATGAGCGTTCCTGCGTTAAGGTTAAACATTCCGCCAAGCCTGTTCAGCATGCCTTGGTAATACGAATTTTGGTTAGGGGCAAAGTAGTTACTACGCCAAGTGTCCCAATCTATATCTGCGGGTCTAAGATAAGCAGTTGCATATACCTCGTCTCGGCTTCTTATATCAATAAGGTTCCATACATAGTCAAGCTCGCTCTGGAGTTGATTCGTGGCTCTGATAACTGTTGAGAAATCTAGGAAAAATACAATGATTAAAATAAGAAAAATTAATGTGAGTCGACGTACCGACGTGGACACCATAATACTTCAATTAATTATTTTAATGAGTTATGTATATGAATTTTACGGGACACATGCTTTGTCTATGAAATCTTCTGAGAGAGACCTCTCTTATACATTAAAAAATATAAGTATGTAATTGTCTTACTAATATTGATGAATAGGCTAGTAGACCTTTTGGTTATAGTGGCTTCGATCCTTGCTCTCGCCGCGGCAACTTCCTCGGCTTTTTATCTACTAGTTCTTGGAACCTCTCAGCCCTTATATGTCGTCCTTTCTATGCTATTGCTAGGCATGTTTCTACTGTTACTCTACTTTTCTTTTATTCGTGAGTCGGAGTCTCAACTCCTTCAAAAAGAACAACCCAAACCAGTTGTAGCCCCCGTACAACCTCTTCCACAGCCCACTGCGACGGCTACACCCGTTACCATGGTTAGCATAGCGCGGCTAGAAACGAAGGAAGGAAAAATTATCCCAGTGACAAGTGTAAGACAAGTTTTTGGGAGAAAAGACTTCGTGGGCTTGCTTGATCCATCGTTGCTAGCTGTCATCAGCAGGGAACACTTTACTATTTTTTACGATTTTCGTTCTGGGAAATTCTTTATCGAGGACTATTCAAGCACAAATGGGACACTTTTAAACGGAGATCAGATAAGAGGGAGGGGGCCGGTGGAGCTCAAAAACGGCGACATAGTCTCTCCGGCAGGGGTAATAGATCTTTTCTTTAAGGTATGAAATACTATTAGTGAAATATGTTTTGTTCTTTTAACATATGAGCTAAGGAAATGCACATGTCTTATGCAAAACAAAAAATTAATATAGAGAGAAAATCTACTAAATATCGACAAATATGCCAAAAGATAAAGCTTTACCATCCTTATTCCTACTCTTTTTAACAACCGCTTTAATGTATTATGCCGGATATGTTTCTGCACAGCCTCTGCCCACCGTAACAATCCATGGAGTCACCTTCCAAGTAGCTGTCTGCCAAGGTGAACAAAAGACTTCCCCAGTCTTCTACGTTGGTGAAATTGCATGTATCAAGGCTATCCCACCTGTAGGAGGCACAACAGTCGATGTACAAGTCGACTTAATCCATCCGACAGCAGGTAGAATAACGCCCATGGCCAGGAAAACACTTACATTGACATCTGACACAACCTTGACAGAGGCCAGCTACAAGATTCAGCCAGGCGACCCAGAGGGCGACTATATTTTCCGCATCTCAGTCTGGAAAAACGGGGAACTTAGAGAAGGGACGCTTACATTCACTGTACAGAAAAAGGAAACAACTTCGTGGCTAACATGGCTAATTATCCCCGTTCTTATAGCCGTAGCCGCTCTAGGAGGCTATATTTATTTGACTCGAAGAAAGGAACAACAGCTCCAGAGCCAGGCAGTTTCAGGGCCTACAGCTGTTTCTAGCGCAATAACACCTTCAGTTGGAGCTGTTTCCGAAGGAACGCAAGTCTACGGGCTTCAAGGAAAAACCATTGTTGTTAGGACACCTACAGGCGAAACAGTAACAGTTGCAGCTAAGTTTGTGGGGCCAGGCGGAAAAATTATACCCATAACTTCACTGCCACAGACCTTTGGAAGGGAAGATTTTAGGGGGATTGCCGACGAGTCCTCGCTAAGAGTTATTAGCCGACGGCACTTCACTGTAAGCTATGACTACCATAATGGCACATTCCTCATAGAGGATGCTGGTAGCACCAACGGAACGCTTCTCAACGGTGAAGAAATAAGGGGGAAAGGCCCGGTTCCCCTAAAAGATGGCGACACAGTTTCGCCTGCAGGTGTTCTGCAACTAAAATTTACTACTGGAGCCATATAGAACAAGGATAAATTTATAAGACCTTTTTTTTCTCTTTGTTTTATATGGCGAGGTTTAAGAATGCTTCTCTTGTTACCGCTAATGCTCTAGATATTATTGAATCGCAGGACAATAATCATAGTGCATTGGCTCTGAGTCTAAGAATTTGGGTAGAGGGATATAGGCATTGGTTCTACCTACTTGGGATCGCTTCCAATGAAGAATTTTTAAAAAAAGTTCTTAATGAGGGGCTGTCATGGCTCAGTAGTCATCTAGGTCTCCCGTTTTCGGGTTTGTCCCATAATATGCGTGTTTCAAACAGTAAAGATTCGAGAGGCGCGTACGCCTTTTACGTGCAATTTGATGACTCGGGTGAGTGTAAAACACACGATTTAGCCTCAGAACCCAAATATAAGAACTTTAGAATCTTTACTCAATGTCAAGTTCCGCTTAATTCATTTAAAGGAATAATACTATTTGATGGAGTCCACCGGCCCCATTATCGAAACACTTCATCTGGAAAAGAATATAAGTCATTTCTCGAGGATCTGAAGGATGCTAACAAAGATAGTGAAGGACCTATTATAACGATTGGTCGGAAGCTCGACTTCGATGTACGTGATGTACAAGACAAGAAGTGTCTCTATTCCTACTCTAATGTTGGAAAAGTTAGAATAAACAATGAAGATGCAGCTCTAAATTCAACTATAAAAATTTATAGAAACGGGAGGCTGGAAACATATTACTTGCTCGCGGTTGCTGACGGTGTTGGAGGAGCAGGCTACGGCGAACTAGCAAGCAAAATAGCGATAGTCACAGCCTACAATGAGATCCTCCACGGCCTCTTGGAGAGGCCAAGTGACAGCCCAGAAAAGACAGTTCAATCTGAAAAAAAGATTTTTAACTGGCACGAAAAGACAGTTCGCTCTGCAATAGATACTGCTAACCGGCACGTGTTGCAGGAAAAGAGCAAGAGAGGAGAAATGGGTACAACTCTGACATTGGCACTAATAAATGGCAACAAAGCCTTTATTGGACATGTAGGTGACAGCAGGGCTTATGTAATTGAAGGAAACAAGCTAAGGCAAGTCACTAAAGACCATAAATACGTTGAAGAACTTGTAGAGAAAGGGGTTATCACCAGGGAACAAGCTAAGCACCACCCACAAAGAAACATTATTACAAGTGCGCTTGGGATGCCTACTCCACGCATAGATATAAGTAGTACGGAGGCCCATGCATTGCTACTTGCAACTGATGGACTAGTAGATCTCGTGGAAGATGAAGAAATCGAGAAAATACTCAGGGAAGAAATGAAAAGAGGCCTCACATCGGTTAATCAATTAAGCAAACGGCTGGTCGGCGAAGCACTTAGAAAAGGAGGCTACGACAATGTCTCGGTCTCCCTCATGATGCCCCTAAGAACGGTTTAAAAATAGGTTGCACATTATATTATCAGTCTGTTTAATTCGTAAAAATTTATATAATTGCCGGAATAGTTAAAAAATGATAAACATGGGATCAGTTATCTCAGTCATAGCTTTAATCATAGGAATTTTTCTTGCATTAATCGGTCTTTTCATTATTTCCACAGGGGTTTTGTTCTTCTCTATCCCCTACGGTACAGGAATTGGTGCTGGCATAGTTCTATTCGGCTTGTTATTGTTGGCTGGTGGAGCATTTCTTGTCTATTATTCCCAGGAACAAAAAAGCAGAGCGACTCCTCAGATTTCATTTGCGCCGTTAATTACACCTGTCTCCCAACCTGTTGCCTCCCCAACAATTGTCCAGCCAGGCGTCTCTTCTACGAGGGTGTTGCCAGAAGTAATGCCAAGAACACAAACTGTTTTAGCATATCTTGAGGCTCCAAACGGCAGATTGATAATTTCTTCCCCCACACAGCAATTTTACCGTAGAGATTTCCAGGGAATGGTTCCTCCAGGCCTCTTAGAGACAATTAGTCAACGGGTGCCACAGTTCACTATATACTTTAGAAACGGGCGTTTCTACATAGAGGACTCCTCGAGCACAAACGGAACCCTCCTTAATGGGAGACAAATCAAGGGAACAGGCATGCAACCACTGAACGACGGAGACGTTATTAGCCCCGCTGGAGCCATAAATTTGGTATTCAGAATCCCCATGTAATGTATAGCCCGAATGTCAAGGGAAGGAAATGTCATACGAAGTAGAACTGACTTCTAAAGCACGGGAGCTTTTCCTTTACGAGGTTATGTTGTCCCAGCCGAAACAGCCAACTCTCCTCAAAGCCCACAATGTAAAGGATGAGGATCGAACTGTGATATGTCCTTCCTGCAATAGTCCAGCGACTAAAATAAATTTGTTAAAAAAATATTATTGCTTCACCTGTAAAAGATATGTATAATTTTTTATCTAGCCTTAAATGAGACAACTAAGTAAGGTTGCGAAGATAGCGAAGATCCATACGCTACATATATTAAGGCTTTGTCGCCAAGCTCGAAAGGAGGCCCCTCAACCTTGTGGCCCCTCCAGATCTCCCGTACCTGTCCTTGCGTAAGCACCGCCGTTTTGTTTAATGAGCCTAGATCCCTGATGTACCACTTGCCACTTAGGCGATATATCTCAAAGTGTCTCCTTGATATCCAGTTGTAGGGATCCTTGACAAGGACTTCCATTGAGTCTCCGTGGCGAATAACTTTCACTTTGTCAGTTAAAGAGTACTCGTTAACAGCGTATGTGGTCGTGGTTGTTCCACTTTCGCCAGTTCCAGTCTGTCTCCCAAAAATAAGTCTCTCAGTATCTATCCTAATTTTGACGCCCATCACCTCCAATATTGGAACATCCAATGACTCTTCACGGGCTACTCCACGATCTAGTTCCTCGATCATTTCCTGGGCCGACAAATATCTTTGGAGGGGATCTGGGCTCATCGCCTTAATGACAACGTGCCTTGTTTCTTCACTGATATCTTTCCTGTATTTCCAGGGATCTGGAGGTCTAGTAACATTTGGGTACCCAGGCAAATCTAAAATGGGATGCTGCCCCGTTAACAAGAAAAAGAGGGTAGCACCGGCTGACCAGATATCGGCCTGCGGCGAAGAGGTAGACTTATACTGTTCGGGAGCCGTGTAGCCCCCAGGAGAAATAACAGCCTCTTTGAAGCCCACCCTATTAAAGAAGGCACTTGTTCCAAAGTCTATCAGCTTGACGTCAGGGAAACTGGACTGCATGAGAAGATTCTTGGGTTTTACGTCCCTGTGGATTATGTTAAGGCCGTGTATATAGTCTAGCCCCAGCAATAATTCAATTGTAAGCTTTTTTGCCTCTTTTTCGTCGAGAGGTCTTGCTGAATATATGTTCTCGAGGTCCCTGCCCGGAACATACTCCATCACAAGGAAGGGTAAATTTCCTATCATTCCAGAGTCAACATAGGAAACAATATGAGGATGGTTAAGCATCTTCAAGACTTCAGCTTCAAATCTGAGCTTTTCTATAGCTATCTGTGAATCATTCGCAATCTTTACCACAACCCTGTCAGTAGGGTTTCCCAGGGGTTCAGCTAACCATACCTGGGACATGCCGCCTTTTCCTAAAGGTGCGAGAAGACGATATGAACCCTTGTGGCCACGAAGAGTGTACCGCTGTGCAAACATCTATCTCGTTGAAAAAGTGAAAAAGAAATATATATTTATTATCTCTCATTATAAAGGATAACTATGAGCTATCGCTTACTGAGGCTGGCTTTATTAATTCTTCTCGTTCTATTCATTCAGGCTCACTTAAGCGCATCACCTCAGCACAAAGACAACCAATACTTCGATATACAGATAAGCCCCACTCCATTGGTCATAGACCTAAACTCTACCAAAACTTTTTCCCTCAGCATAACAATTTCTCTTAATTCTACATGGTTCGAAGCAATGAAACTCGCAAATGTAACAGCAAAAATCAACATAAGTCTACCCCCTTACCTTAGCCCTCCCCCAAAAACACAAAATCCAAACATTCTTTGCCACCAACAGATATGCAATGGTACATTTACCTTTTCTCAACAAAACTATACAAAAATAATTCGTATACCACTGGAAGGCCTGGAACTAGATATATCTAAGTTCAGGGAACAAGAAAACAAAATAAACATAAGTATTACCTTTAATGCATTTAACGAGACAGGCCAAGTTCTAAACAATGTTCGGGTGGAACCTAAAACAATCCCTATCCAAGTTGTTTATACTCATTTAACGGTTTCTGATAATTCAAACAAAACACATCTATGTCTCAATATTATAAACGATGGAAAACGAGATGAAAATATAACTGGAAATATTTCATTAACTTCACCCTTTTTAGCCAATATAACTTATTCTAAGAACATTAAAATCACACCAATTAAAGGAAAAAACAAATCTTGGAATTTTTCCTTAGTTCTGGGTCAAGGAAAGAATGTTAGTGTATGTTTTACAAATTTCAAAATAAACCTAACAGATTTAACTTTTGACAAAAACAACTATAACCTCACAAAAATTAAGCTTACTTTGTTTATAAACAATAACAAAAAACAAGACTTCACCTTAAATGTAAAAACATGGGTCAATTTTTCTAAACCAGAAATCATGTCCAAAAATTTGGCACGCCTATTACGCTTAAATCTTACGGTTTACTCAAACCTTACATTCACTTACAATGCTTCATTAAACATAGTTCTCTACCACGAGAAGCTTCAATTAGTAATAAACAATAACTCTTCTCAGTTCCGACAACATTTATCTGGCAAACACACTAATCAAACTGTTTCTCTCCTTTACAACATTACTGTTCATCCCCCAGATGGTGGATACACAACGGAGATGGCTTGCTTTAATCTAACAATCGAGAAGGATAACAAAGTTAGCCTTAAAAATAGCTCCACGATTTTTCTAAACATATTTAGCAAGCTCAACTACACACCTATTCCCATGACGTTTCTAGGAGATACTGGAAAGATTGCTGACGGAAACTACACATTGACCATATGCGGTGAGGTCAGAACATTTACTTCATCGAACCAGTTTTTAGTGACAGGTGCCTCTTGGCTGTTCTGGCCTGTCGATTTCCAATGCACCTTAAAGCCTAAAACCGTTATTGGAATCTACACAAATAAGCAGGGTGTGTCATATTATGTATATACGGACAGCGAAATAAGGATCTTCAAGGGAATATTACTCGTAATCTTTGCGACAATTTTTGGTATCATAGCACTATGGATTGTTCTTAGTGAAAAAGGAGAGAAGAGAAAAGAAATTCCCATAGCAACGCCCGATGAAGACGTTATAGACATTGACTAGGGGTAGAAAATGACGGAGGGCCTCACAGACCTCCAAAAAAATCTTCTTACGTACATTAAAGTTAACGCATCAGTTTCCCATAGAGCTACCATAGACATAACGGAGGCTGCAAAGAAACTAGGAGTAACAATAGAAGAGGTAGAAGATGCCCTTATCTTTCTCGCCGAGAAAGACTATATAAAGATAGTAAAAGCACCCCCGACCCCAAAAGCGCGTGAATTCTTTGTTACTGTTTTCGCCAAGCTTATCACTTCTTATGTTCAGGGAAAAATCTCACAAAAAGAATACCTTGACAGGCTGGCAGAGCTGAGAAACATTTCAGGCCACATTGGTATACCTCCAGAAGGATTTCCACGGGAACCTAACCAAATTTTGGAAATCTTTACCAGCCTAGCCAAAAACATACAAGCTTTGCACAGGCTCGAGTCCGAATCATCTACCCTATCTCCAGAAGTTAGGGAAAAGCTACAAGCAGAGTACAACCAAGCAGTCATAGAAATATCAAAAACCCTAAAGCAAATACTCGCCACCATAGAAGACTCCTGCAGGAACCTTGCTAAGCAAATAGATGAGCTCGAAGCCCAGCTAAAAATAATCGAGGCAGACGAGAAAATCAGAGGCATAGACAAAACCATAGAAAAACAACACATCAAAACCAGGATAGAGGAAACAAGAAAAAACATCAGCATAATGCTAAGCTTACTTCAGCCACAACAAGTAGACCAACAGAAACTTCTCCAAGAAGCAGAAAGAATAAAAAAATTGATAACCACACTACAACACCAATACGAGATCACAAATGCAAAAGCACTAATAGAAGGAAACCCCACACTAAAAGAAGAAGCAAGAAAACTCGAAACACAAATCAACCAGCTAAAACAGCAACTTGCATCCATCCAGTCAACTCTCTCACAGACAAACACAAGCCAAACACAGGAACTTACCACACTTATCAGCAACACAGTTGAAAACCCACCGTCAACAATCACCCAGGAAACCCTAAAACAACTCAAAGAAATAAACGCTATCCTACAGAGAATAAAAACCTACCCAACAACATAAGCTCCTCAACAAATAAATATAAAGACACCTATGCGCTCCGCATCGACCGCACTCTTACACGTCAAATCTCTACCTAGCCTTTGGATTACTCCATTGCATCCAAGCTTTGCAGGCGTAAACACTCTTTACTCCTGTCTATACCCAATAAAACTTAATAGTATAGACTCTCCTTCATAAATGATGACCCTATATAAGGAACTCTTTAAAGCAGTAGAAAATGGAGACATCACAAGAGTTAAAGAGCTTCTTAAAATGGGAAGCTCTTCAAAAGACGTTGAAGGTGTAGTGAAGGCGCGCGATGGTCTAGGCAATACTCTGTTACATATCGCAGCCTACAAAGGTTACAAGGAGATTGTGGCAACTCTACTTGACTATGCAAGTTCTTACAGATTGAGCTGGGTAAATGAAGAAGAGTATGTTTTCAATGATACTCCCTTACACAAAGCCTCCATTAATGGACACGCCGATGTTGTTGAGCTATTATTAAAGCATGGGGCCCATGTAGATGCAACCTCATGGTATGGGTCCACTCCCCTGCATTACGCTGCCTACAACGGTCATGCCAACGTAGTTAAACTTCTCTTGGAAAGTTGCGCAGATCCGTCAGTAGAGAATAATATAGGCAAAACACCTGCCGACTTGGCGCGCGAGAGAGGACACATAGAAATCGCAAACATGATCGAGAATGTGAAGGAACTGTTTGAGACCCTAAAGAAAGGAGACACCTCTAAAGCTGAAAAGCTCCTCGCGAACCTTAGAGTCCCAAACGCGAGAGATAGAAACGGCATTTCACTCTTACACTGGGCAACCTTTATAGGCCATCCGGGCATCGTAAGATTTCTCATTGAAAAGGGAGCAGACGTAAACATTAAGGACTGGAGTGGTAAAACACCCCTCCACTATGCGGCGAAGATCGGAGACACTATAATCGCCAAATTGCTTCTCGAAAAGGGCGCAGACATAAACGCTAAGGATGAGCGCAACTGCACCCCCCTACATTACGCTGCAAACGTCGAAGTAGCCAAGCTACTAATAGAAAAAGGTGCAGACATAAATGCGAAAAGCGAATTGTATGATGACGCCCTTTCTTTACATAAAATTTTTCATGAATTAATTATTGATAAGGAAGGACGCGTGGTTCTTGGCGAGTGGAGCTGCGAAGATTATTTATACGTCGCGTACTTGCCTTTAACTCCGCTACACTTTGCTATCATTAAAGGAGATGTAGCTACAGTTAAATTGCTTATTGAAAAAGGCTCTGACGTGGGTTCAAAAACGTCGGGTGGTATTACTCCCCTTCATTTAGCGGCAGTGAGCGGTAATGCCGATGTAGCTAAGTTGCTACTTGAAAGCGGTGCAGACGCAAACGCAAGAGACGATATGGGCAGAATACCTCTCCATTACGCAAGCAATGCAAGTGTTGTAAAGATGCTTATCGAAGCAGGGGCCGATATCAATGCAAGAGATAAAGAAGGTGTAACTCCTTTACACTATGCTGCGCATAGATCTTTGGGCTCAAGGGAACCACTCATAGATGTTGTAAAGACTTTACTTGAATATGGTGCAGACGTAAACGTTAAAACAACCTTTGGCGTTACTCCACTCCATGTTGCTACCTATTATGGTGAGGTTGAGATTGTAAAAATGCTCATTAAACGTGGTGCAGACGTAAACGCAAGAACATCTTTTAATCGAGGTGCATGCACGCCCCTACATTATACCCTAAAAGTGGAAGACCCTTTATTTGGGGGCTATGGAAGTTATTATGGACTAGTAGAGGAACATGCTCGGCATGAATGCATCACTTTATTGGTTAAATATGGAGCTGATGTTAATGCAAGAGATGCTAATGGTAATACATCACTTCACTATCCTTTTATCTGGTCAACTTGTGATACTGACACTGTTAAATTATTACTCGAGAATGGTGCAGATCCGACCATTAGGAACAACCAAGGTATCTCTGTTTTAGAGTTGATAGAAAGGTTCACTCGTGATTCTAAAGCTCGCGAGTCTCAGGGGGTTTGTGGAAGGATGATTAAAGAATTTTGGGTTAAGTCGAGAGGCAGGCTTGTTTCTAGCGGTAGGGGATCGGAGGCTATGACTGTAGTTTGTCCTTATTGCGGTAGGCCTGCTTATCATTTGGGGACGCTTGGTAGGTATTATTGTTTTAGCTGTAAGAGGTATGTCTAGGCTTGTTGTAGTTGTTTTTGTAGCTCGGCTATTTTTTGTGTGTACTCGTTTTTTAGGTCTATGTATGCTTTTTCGGTGATTTTTCCTTCCTCCTTCAGCTTTTCTAGTTTTTCGAGGTAGGTTTGGTAGGTGGCTATTTCTTGTGTGAGTTGTTGCTGGAGTTGTGCCTTGTCTGTTAAGAGTTGTGTCTGGCTCGTTGTCTGGAATATTTTAAGGACTTTTGTTTCTAGCTCTCTTAATGCGGTGGCTGTGTCTGGGGGCTGGAGTGTTAGCGTTGTTGGTGGAGTTGTGGGGGCTTCTGCGTGAATTATTTTACCGTTTATTGTTTCGGCGAAGAGTAGTGTTTCTTTGAAGGCTTCGTAGCTGTCGGTGGCAACCAAGAGTGCGTTTTCCCTTAGGGCTAGTGCTATGGTGTGCTTGTTGTGGTAGAGGATTGCTCCTATGAGGAGGAAGATAAAGGCGAGTGGGAGGTTGGATGGGCTGAGGAAGCTTCCAATCAAGAGGATGACTCCCGTGGCCAGCAAGGCGATAGAAAAGTACGTGAAAATTGAGCTTCTCTCAAATATGTAGACATTGTCTTCTTGATATAGTTCCCAGCCGTTAGAAGAAAAGAACGTGGCAGCCCTAGAGAGGGTCTCAGAAGGGGGTAGATAGGTTAAAATTGCAACTTGCCACATAATTGTTTTATGTCTTGAAAGCTAAAAAAGTTTTCTATTTTGATAAGGCACATTTTAAGAAAGTTTACGCCTTTCTGCCGTAATTACTTATTGTTATGGCGATATCCTTGTAGTCGATGATTCCATCTCCATTAAGATCCATAAACATGTCTGTCTTCCCATACGAGGCAACAAGGATGGCTAGATCCCGGTAATCGACTATATCGTCTCCGTTTACGTCTCCCCGTATCAATACGTGCACGAAGAGAGAAGTTTGAGCTTTCATGTATCCAGGCTTGGATGCTTCTAATTGGATCAGGTGTTTTCCGGGTGGCAGTTCCTTCATGCTTATAATATAGGAGTTGTTGATAAAGGGCAATGTCTGTTCTTTACCTTTTAGTATTGCTTTAACCTCTGCATCCGGGACTTTATATCCTTTATCGTCTAAAACCCATATTTTTGCTGTAAGTGTGGATCCTTCGAAAATTGTGAATTGAGAAGCTACGAAAGCTATCGCGAGTGAGTTTTGTGGCTTGATTTTTATGTCGATCCATACATAGGAGTCTAAAGTTTGAAGTAGTATAGAGTCTGACAGGAGTGTAGGGGGAGCTCTAATTGTAAGGGTGACTAGGTATCTTTGGCCCTCTTTTAAGTTTGTTATTTGGCTGGGTTGAGCCATGACGTAATTGGAGAGCGTTTCTGGTATCACGATTCTTAAGTATGGGAGATCACGTAATGATTGGATCTCTATTGTTGTTTGGTTTGTTGATCCTGTGGGAACGACTACTAATGGTGTGGCTATCTTAGCTGTGAAGCCTGGCTTGAATAAAACGGCTGAATACATTTCGCCGGAAGGTGATGTTTCAACACCTTTCAGGATTATTTTCCATTGTCCTGGCTGGGGTCTGTAGACTGTGAGCTGTGTTACCCCTTTATCTGTATAGTAAACTACATTTGATGTTGCCGTGTCTATTTCTCGGCCACTCGGAGTAATAGCAGTTATCGTTATCAAGCTTCCCGGATAAGACACCCTGACTGAGAAGTAGCCCTCGCCACTGGAGACGTTAAGTGGTATTTCTTTAACTTCGCCCTGGTTCAGTACACCCGTTATAGTTCCATAGGTTATATGTCCTGAAACCGTGCCAGAAAGCGAGACATATATGTTATGAAGATCCTCGGGTGAAGGTGCATAGTAATATCTTCCTCCAGTTATTGAAGCAACTTCTTTTAATGCGTCCTCGTCTATGTCGTTTTTCTCTCCAAAGCCAAGCGTGAAGACAGGTATCCCCAATCTTTTTGCTCTTTCTGCACTTTCTTCTGGAGCATGGATCCCAGCATTATTCATTCCATCAGTCAGTAAAATTATTGCAGCATTTCTCATTTCGGTTCTTCTCTCCAGGATGTTTAGAGCCAGCCATAAGCCATCGCCTATAGCTGTAGCACCTCCAGTCGTCAATGACATGATTCCATCAAGGACTTCCCACTTGTTGTATGTCAAGTTCTTCACAAGAGTTGCTTGTGTTGAAAACTTTACCAAACCTACTCTGTCATAGGGACCAGTTAGACGTGTGAAATCACTGGCAGAACGTATGGCCGCATCTATTTTCCTTTGCCCTTTGAAGGTATCCAACATACTACCTGAGACATCTATTACAAGAACAATGTCTAGCCCAGACGTTTTGCTAGGCGACTTTCTTCTGCTAGACATGTCTGTCTTGAATTTGTCGAAGGCCTCTGCCACATCTGAGAGAACAGCTATGGCCTCTTTAACTACTTGTGGTGTCTTGTTTTTCTCTTTGTGTATGATGTCTACCATTTGTCCTTTAATTTGATTTATGATCTCGTTCCGGCTTTTCCCAGATGTCACAACAGAGGTAAATAAAGAATACACACCTGTATCGTATATGTCAGCTGCATTATACTTCTCGAGCCCCTCAAAGAGCTCATCTCTTAAATCATAATACGTTATTTTGAACTGGTAAAATATGAGAACGTTTTTCGCTGTAGGAGCAACGTCTCCAACAGCCAGCCGTGTGCCATAGCTGTTGAGACCTATCTTTAAATCTCCTAAAAGGAGACAGTGAAGTCCAAAAAAGCCCATGAGACTATCCTGCTGTTGTTGGATCTCCACCATTAAATATTTTCCTAAGAAACTAAGCCCAGCACTAATAGCATTAGATATCAATAAATCGCCAAGAGTATTCTCTATGTTATTTATCGCCATTTGTTTCGTTGTTGAATCACTAGAGGATCCCCACTGTCCTAGTGATTCAAGGAATGTTTGGGCACTCTGCTTGTCGCCAGTTATAAAAACACTTACAAACTTGGTGGCTTTCTCTTTTCCAATCGAATTAATTATATCATTAAGGGCACCTGTTCTAGCTGCAACTATTAAAGTAGACATTGAACTCCATTGTGCAAAATTCCCAGTTTCATCGATAAGATTTAATGTATCGCGGAGAAGCCGAAGTTTATCTACGAACTCTTTATCAAACTTCTCTAGCTTGTCAAGAGTCTCATATAAAGCCTTCATGTCGTCTGGGGCAAGTGGCTTCAAGTTGACTAGTGCATAATAGGCTCTTGGAGCATTTTCAAGAGTTAGTCCCATGTTATTCTCGATAAATGTAAGCAAAGTATTGGCGAGACCACCCGCATAGCTGAGTAAGAAAAACAGAGTACCTCCTGACAGCGCAAGTGATAAAACTCCTAGAGCAAAAGTTATCATTCCAATTTGTATTAGCCTTTTTTGAACATAATTGTTATAGATTTCTACTCCTTTATACCATGGATAATTCTCAGGAACCCTAAAGTCAGGAGCTTTTACTCTGGAAAAATAGTAAGCGGTATAGAACTGCAAGGCTAAGTCGTCTCCCTGCGGTATCCTTACCCAATCGTCTCCCAATACGGTAGCGCTATATTTTTTT
>JGI20127J14776_1000173_pt1 | contig 15973 bp, 12 predicted proteins | sample JossMetagenome_2_FD_14776 | JGI IMG/M metagenome (IMG submission 14776)
CGCGAGGCGCGGCATCCTGGAGCCGTTCTTCACGATGTGGCTCGGCGAATGACCACCCCCCTTTTTTCTCACTCCCTTTTCAACGGCCCACCGCAAGAGGACGGCTGAGGAGGAAGAAAAAGAGGGGGTTATCAGCTCGCGGAACCGCTTCTGGGCCCAGTATACGGGCACTTCGTCGCGGTGGGCGGAGAAGCCGCAGGCACACCTCACGCGGCGGTCGGGCAGTACGGACATCTTTCTCCCGCAGCGGGGGCATATGGTGCTGTACAGCCTCTCCTCGCGGTAGGGGATCCCGTACCACTCCGCGAGGCCTTGAAGCCTCCTCCTTATACGGCCGAAGTTGAGAAACGTCTTCCTCTCAGCTTTGTAGTTGCCTTCTTTCAGCTCCCTTATCGACTCGTCGTCCGGCGCATCGACGACGATCGCCGCCTTTCGTTTCCTCGCCAACCATATCAGCTCCTTTACGGCGTCGTCCTCCCACGTCCGCAAGAGCCGCCAGATGCGGCTCTTCACGGCCATGGCCTCGCCGCACTTCTCACCATTCTCGGCACAAACCCTATCGAGCCTTGATACGACCTTCTGGAGATGTAGGATTTTGGAGATGTCGGGCCTCAAGACGCCTTTCTTCAGAATCCTCTCCCCCTCAATGACGGCCCATGATATGCCGTGGTGGAGCGCGTTGAAGTCTATCACAAGAAGCCTCTCTAGCTTAATCGGCGCGGCCTCGCGCTTGAACACAAGGGCTACGTACAACCTCACTGCATGGTTTCTCCTGCTCCTCCCGACCCAGACGGCGGCGAGCGCCAACTTGCCGCCCTCCCGCACCCGCTCNAGNATCCACCTGACGGCNTTCTCGCNGAGCGGCAACGCAATGGTGTTGCCACGCTGACCGCTCCACTTACGAATCTTGATCTTCCGCTCCGGCAGATCGACGAAGACCCCGCGGCTTATGTCTTTCTCACTGTTCAGCCTAAGCTGGACGTCAAAGATCAGCTGAGGCCTTGCACCTCTCACCTCTATGCCGTTTTTCTTCAAACCTTTGAGCCAGTCTAGTGCATTGCCCGCATGAATGAACCTCTCGGCGAAATACTTCAGCGGATTGCGCTCCGGCGGAGGCTCTTTGCCCCCGCTTTTGGCCCATTCTGTCGCCCAATTTCTGAACTCCTCCTGCACTTTGAGGAGCGCCGGGATCTTGCCGGCCTCCTGCGGGAGCCGCAACAAGTCGTACTTCAACACTAACGTTCTGTAGGTCTTTCCCATATCCCATCCCTCGGCCTCCCTTATGTTGAACCGAAAGCTTTCGCTGGCCAGTTCAAAGGACGCCGACAGCTCGAACCGGTCGAGACATTCGGAACCGGCATGCAGAGGGAGGAAGCGGCGAAATACTGAATATGGAACCAATGCACCGAGCATCCGGACGGCGGCAGAGGCAAGTGGAACCAATGCGCCGAACGTCCGAACGGCGCGACGGATCATCTTATGGAGGGGCGCTATATATTACCATGGAGACGTGCTCCCCCGGGCTCAGGGGCAGGGCCCGGATCGGCCGTTTCGCCGCTTGGGTTGGGGCCGGAGAGCCCCGCCCAAACGCCTACGCGCGCATAGAGGAGGAGGGGGCGCGCTCCCTACCCGGCCGGCGCCCCGCCTCCGCGACCTATGAGCGGAGGCCGAGAGCCCCCCTCGTCCGGCCGGAGTTGAAAGGGGGCGCCTCGACGGACAGAGTCATCTGATCTCAACGGGCGTGCCCGGCGCTATCGGCCTCCCATCGACGATCGGGTACGGGGGCAGTATATACTCGGCGAGGCCTATGAGGCCCGGCCGCGACAGTATGACGACCTCGCAGTCGAGAGGCTCCAGCTCTATCGGCACCCCGCCGCCAGGCATGGAGCCGCCCTCGCGGGCGAAGACCTTGTAGAAGACCTCGGCGACTGCGTCGAACGGCAACGACCCCGGCCTCACCACGTCGGCAGATCTGCGATCGGATACGTTACACACGGCCACAGCCGCCCTCCCCCTTACCGTGGAGGCCAGCTTCAGGAGGCGGCGGCCCTTATAGGGGTTCTCGAAAAGCACGTCGCGCGTGGGGAGGGCCGGGAAATCCACCCTCACCCACCTCTCCGCTGGGCAACACGGCCATCTTCAAGAGGTCGACGTTCGTCCTGCCGGGATCTCTGTCGGCTATATACACGGGGCCTCCGCTGAAGACTCTAAGCACCAGGTGCAGCTTGGCGTAGGGGTCGTAGCTCGAGAACATGTCGAAGTCCGGCCAGACCGCCTCAGAGAAGAATAGGGAGCCGTACGCGTTGGATATGGCGTGGAGCCGCGCCCCGTCGCGCCAATAGGGCATATAGTCGTCGGAGGTCCTCATGACGTTGCTGGAGAAGTAGTTGCTGTAGTTCTCGGGATTCATCGACATGCAGTTCATTATCGAGAGCCCCGACTGCTCCGCGGCCAGCTGAAGGGCCGTCTGCAGCGACGCCGCCGCTCTGCCGACTTTCTCGCCCGCGTAGCGCGCCATCAGCCTCGCGGAGCATTGGTTATCGACCTTGACGAAATCGAAACCCTTAAGGCCGGCGTAAAGCCTCTTGTAGAGGAACAGGGCCTCGGGGTATTTCGGCGGCGGCGCTTTCGCGGCCGCGTAGGGGATCCCCGCGACGCCCAGCTCGCCCTCCACGCCGTCGTCGAAGCCGCCCCAGTGGACGTTCAACGTGTGCCAGAGGCCGACCCAGTTGACGCCGAGCGCCCTCAAGCCCCTCACCGTCCCGTCGAAGCCCCCTGGGAACTTGCCCTCGTCGGGCTTCAACGAGGTCAACACCCTGTTGAGACAACAGGGCTGCTCGACCCACCTCTCCCTTTGCCACCCGTCGTCTATCAAGGCCCAGGCCACGGGCACGCCTCTCTCCCTCAGGCCCCTCACCACGTCCAACAAGCCGAGGCTCGACACATCTATCAGAAACGCGTTCCAGCTGCACCATCCCAGATGGTCGAGGAACTCGGGCCTGCGCTTCCCGCGCCTCAGCCTGAGGTTGGCGCGCGCCGCGAGCGCTCCCCAGGCCCTCCTCAGGGCCTCGTAGGGATCGCCGGAGAGGCCGTAGGCCAATATCCACGAGCGCCCCACCTGTCTGGACTCGACGCCCATATAGGCCTTGGCGGTCCAGCCGCTCCAGAGGTAGCCGCTGAGGTCTCCCGACGAAGCGGCCAGCAACGCCAAATACCCGCCGTCCCTCAGCGAGACCAACAGCGACACCGTGAAGGGCAGGAGGTCCGGGAAATCCTCGCTGAAATAGGGAGTAGCCCAGGGCTGTATCCACCACTTGGCCACGTCCAGCTCGACCGACGGCTTCTTGGGATAGTTCGACGGGGCCGAGGCGCACTCCTCCGGCGTGCCTCTGCCCACGTAGGCCTCGTTACATCCCCGAGGCCCGTCGTATATCCTAGCGTTTGTCAATGCGACGAAGGCCAGGGCATCGGCCTTGATAGATATGTCAAGAGGCCACTCGGCCAGCTCCACGTCGGCCTTGGCCTCGACGCCGACGACGCCCGAGGAGCCGTCCCCGTCCACCAGAAGCCTCGAGGTCCCCCTCCCACATAGGTTGTAATCGCCCCCTTCGCGGGAGGGGATACATACGCCGTCCTTAAAGTAGGCCCGGGCGATCTCGAACATGGAGATCGGGCCTCCAGATAAATATTAATTATGAGGCTGCGTTAAACGGAGCCGGGGAGTCGCTCCGCCCAGCCGCGAGCACGGACCCAGACGTCCCGAGGGTCCGGGGTCGGCAATCGCCAGAAGACGCGCCGATGGGGCTCAGGGTCGGCAGGCCGTCGTCGCCGACCTAGGGAAGGCATACGGAATATCTTCGATCGCCCGCAGCGGGCCATGACTTAATCTATGGAACAGGGATTGGCCGTAGTCTAAGCCGTACACACTAGGCGGAGACGTTGGCGGCAGGTACGCCTTGATCGTCCCGAGGTCTAAGAAGGCCTCTCGCAACGACGCTCTATATATTCTATTTATTTATATTTATATTACAATAATTCCAGTATTAACTCATATATTTAAAATAAAAATTATCTATCGAATTTTTTTGATATAGTTTATAGAAAATTTTTTAATCTCAAATTTATGATTACGATATGTCTTCGAGCCAGGAGGACCTCGCGCCGCTCATATCGCCCAGCTCCGTTGCGTTGGTCGGCGCGTCGCCGAAACAGGCCTCAGTCGGCTACGTCATATTGGAAAACTTGATCGATAGATTCAGGGGGACCGCCTACTTCGTGAACCCCAAATATGATGAGGTCGAGATCAAGGGGAGGCAACTCAAGTTCTACAAATCGATATCGGAGATCCCAGGGCCCGTGGACGTCGTCGTCATAGCCGTGCCTGCCCAGGTGGTGCCGCAGGTGCTCGAGGAGGCGGGCAAGAAGGGCGTCAAGGCAGCCGTGATAATCAGCAGCGGCTTCGCCGAGGCGGGCAACAAGGAGCTCGAGGACGAGCTGAGGGCTCTCGGCAGGATGTACGGCGTCAGGGTCCTGGGCCCCAACTGCCTCGGCGTCTACAACGCCTTCAACGGCTTCGACACGGTCTTTCTGCCCGCCGAGCGCGCCGGAAGGCCGCCCGCAGGCCCCCTGGCGCTTATAAGCCAGAGCGGCGCCGTGGCCGCGTCCATAATGGACTGGGCCGCCAGGAGGAACATAGGCCTCTCCATCATGGTCAACTACGGGAACAAGGCCGATGTAGGCGACGTGGAGCTCCTCAGATACTTCGAGAGGGACGAAAGGATAAAGGTCATCACGGTCTACGTGGAGGGCTTCAAGTATCCCGGCGAGGCCAGGAGGTTCTTGGACGCGGCGCGGGAGGTCGTCAAGAAGAAGCCCATAATAGCCTACAAGGCGGGGAGGGGCGCCGCGGCCCAGAGGGCAGTGAGGTCCCACACGGCCGCGCTGGCCGGCAACTACGAGATGTATAGGGGCCTTTTCAGGCAGGCGGGGATCATCGAGGCGGCCAATCTGAGGGATATGTTCGATATGGCCAAGGCGTTGGCCACCCAGCCGCTCCCCAGGGGCGGGCGCGTCTTGGTCTTAACCGACTCCGGCGGGATGGGCATACAGGCGGTGGACGAGCTGGAGGCTCTAGGCCTCGAGGTGCCCGAACTGCCCGAATCGATAAGGCGGGATTTGAGGAGAGAGCTGCTGCCGTTCTCGGCCTTGGGGAACCCCGTGGACGTGACGGGGTCCGCCACGGATCAGCACTACAAGGTGGTTGGAGGCGTTGCTGCCGACGGCATTCTTCGACATGGCTCTGGTCATCACCTTGATGCAGGTGCCGGGCTTGACGCAAAACCTGGCCGAATACTTGATAGATGCCAGGAGGTTCAGGAAGCCCATAGTTGTTGTCAACTTCGGCGGGAGCGAGATGGTCCAGTCCTTCACCAAGTCCCTAGAGGACGCCGAGATACCCACTTACCCGACGCCCGACAGGGCGGCCAGAGCCCTGTGGGCTCTCTACCAATACGCAAAAATACGCGGCGTGGTCAGGCCATGAGCGTGGTGGATAGGGCCAAGGCCGAGGGGAGGACCAAGCTCCACGAACACGAGGCGTTCGAGCTGTTGAGGCGGTACTCCATACCGGTGCCCGACTACGGCGTAGCCAAGGACGAGGAGGAGGCCGTCTCGCTCGCCGAGAAGATAGGCTACCCCGTGGCCGTCAAGGTCATCTCGAGGCAGATAGTGCATAAGACCGATGTGGGCGGCGTCGTCCTCGGCATCGCCGACAGAGGCGGGCTTGTCGCGGCATGTAACAAGATAAGGGAGTCCGTCAAGGCGCGGGCTCCCTATGCGGAGGTAGAGGGGTGCCTCATACAGAAGATGGTGCCGCAGGGTATCGAGCTCATAATAGGCGCCGTCTACGACGACGTCTTCGGCCACGTCGTTGCGTTCGGCCTAGGCGGCGTCTTGACGGAGCTCTACAGGGACGTGTCCATGAGGCTCGTGCCGATCGAGGAGGAGGACGCTTGGGAGATGCTGAGGGAGGTGAAGGCCTACAGGCTGTTGACGGGCTACCGCGGCACCCCGCCGAGAGATCTACACGCGGTGGTAGACGTGATAGTCAAGTTCTCCCGTCTGCTGTCTGAGAATCCGGCCATAAGGGAGGCCGATCTAAACCCCGTCATAGCCCTCGAGGAGGGCAAAGGAGCCTACGTCGTGGACGCCAGGTTCCTTCTCGGCGGTGACTAGGACTTGTTAAACATTATGGTCCTCAGCTCTCTCAGCGATGTTCCGATCGATGCGTCTCCAGATGCGCGGCGGCCCAGGGACTCTCTGTAGCCGCGTACGTCCGCGGCTTCACGGTCGATTAACCGATGTAGATAGGGCAGGGGTATTTCTCCNATCGTCGAGCGGCTCCGCCGCTACGGCGGATGGGGCTCCACGGCGCGCCTGATCTAATTATTTAAAAGGGCCTCAATGTCAGCTATGGCCGGAGATAGGACGACGCTAGCCGCGTTGGTGCTGGCCGCGGTCAGCGTCGCGGCCGTGTTGGTCATGGTGGCCACGCAACAACAACGGTCTGTCCAGACCGTGTCAACTCCCCAGGAGGTGGTGATTCCCGTCACGGCGCCGTTGACCAGCTGTTGGGTCGATCCCTTGCTTCCATACATACTTAGGCTCAACTCCAGCGACGTGGCCGGGATAATATTGTACATAGATTCGCCCGGCGGAACCCTGGACGCCACGGAGGCCCTCTACGGGGCCCTGAAGGGTCTGGGCAAGCCCGTGTACGCGGTCGTCTCGGGCCTGGACGCCTCAGGTGCGTTCTACGTCTCGATGGCCGCCGAGAAGATCTACGCATCTCCGGGCTCCCTCGTGGGCAATATAGGCGCCTGGACGATCATAAACCCCGCCTTCTTCTGGACGCCGATACCCGTCGAGGTATTCCCGTCAGGCTACGACAAGCTGTTCGGCATGTCCCTATTCGGCTACTACAACTCCGTGGATCAAGCCGCGGCCAGCTTCCTGTCGGTGGTGCTTAAGAGCAGAGGCGATAGGCTCAAAGCCCCGGCGGATCTGCTGGCAACCGGGAGGCTGTTCACGGCCCAGGAGGCCCTGAGGATCGGCCTAATAGACAAGATAGGGGGCCTGGCCGAGGCGGCCGCCGACATGGCCAGATCGCTCGGCCTCACCTCCTACTCCATCGTCTCCATATACTCCTACTTCGGCGTCTCGCCGCCCAACTGCAGCGGGCTGACCATGGCCAGAGCCAAGGTGCCCCTGGGGCTGTTGGCCAACTCCACCCTGAACCCCGTGTTCTATATATATCCCGGCGCCGTCCAACTCGGCGAAAATGGGAGCCTTCCCAAGTTCAACGTGTCCCAAATCAAGCCCGCGGGCAAATACGTGGTGGTGGACCTCAGCCACGGCAACCTGATCCCCGAACAGTTCGTCCAATCTCTGGCGTCGAGGCTGGTTATCTACAACTGCAGCGTCGCGTTCGCCACCACGGGGGACGGGCTCAGGAGCTTGCTCAGAAACGCCACAGGCGTCGTAATCGTCGACCCGTCGTCGCCGTACTCCTCAGCCTCCGTGGAGGCCTTGGAGTCCTTTACGGCTTCGGGCGGCCGTCTGCTCGTGTTCTACGACCCCAGGCTGGCCAACTCCATATACATAACTTCCACGCCTCCATCGCCCGTATACCTCGATGGGCTGTTGACTCAGTTCGGCATGGTGGTTATGGACGGCTATCTCTACAACGCAAGCGCCGCCTTAAATACCCCGACGGACAATTGGCAGTTCGTGTCGACCGGATACATCAACTCCACAGAGCTAGGCGGCGGCCGCTACGTCTTCTTCACGCCGGCCGCTATATCGGGCTCCGGCGCCGGCATCTACGTCGACGCCCACCTCCTAGGCTTTGGCGCGGGCAGGTACGCCGTGGTGTTGCAAAGAGGCAACGTGACCGCGGTGGGCACCGTGACCTCGTTCCTCCCCGACTTCGTGAAGCTCGGCGACAATCTCGCGTTGCTGGGCGATCTAGCCAGGTGGGTTTGTGGCGCCGGTTAGACGCGCGCCCTCTTCTGCACGCATCATGCCCGCGCTGGACCGCTCTGTTGTAGTTACCCCATAGCAAATGCATTTTAATTACAGGAATATTATTTTATTGTTTATCTAAAAATATTTTCTATATATTTATTTTTGTAACCTAATTTATATATAATCAATGCGGACGGCCGAAATATAGTTGCCGTAATATAGCCCGTCATGACGACAAAGTTTATATAGTCCGGCGTTTCGTCGCATATGCCTTCGGGGACAATAGCGACGTCGCCTTGAGGTGCGTCGTATGCGGGGCCGAGTACGGCCCCGACTTTAGGTTGTTCAGGTGTCCCAGGTGCGGAGGTCTCCTAGACCTCGTGGTGAGGGGGAAATACTGGGCGCCGAAGGGCTCGGGGATATGGCGCTACGCCACCATGTTGCCCATGAAGACCGGCGTAACTATGGGCGAGGGGAGGACTCCGTTGGTCGAGTCCAGGCTCAAGGGAAACCTCTGGGTTAAATTCGAGGGGGCGAACCCCACCGGCAGCTTCAAGGATAGGGGCATGGCGCTTGGGGTGACCGTGGCTAGGGAGACGGGCGCGGGCAAGGTCGTGGTGGCGTCGACCGGCAACACCGCCGCCTCGGCGGCTGCCTACGCGGCTAGGGCCGGCCTCAAGGCCTATGTGGTTCTGCCTAGAGGCAACGTGGCCAGGGGGAAGCTGGTGCAAGCCGCTCTGCACGGCGCCGAGATCCTCGCCGTCGAGGGCTACTTCGACAGGGCGCTCAGCCTGGTCGTGGACTACGGCACCAAGTACGCCTATCCGCTCAACAGCTTCAACCCGTGGCGTCTGGAGGGCCAGAAGACGCTTGCCTACGAGGTGTATGAAGAGCTCGGCTGCCCCGACAATATAGTAGTCCCCGTGGGGAACGCCGGAAATATATATGCTATATGGAAAGGCTTTAGGGAGCTCGGGGAGCTCGGGCTGTGCGCCAAGTTGCCCAGGATGGTGGGGGTCCAGGCGGCCGGCGCCGCGCCGCTGGCCCGCGCCTGGCGCGAGGGCCTGCAGAACCCGTTGTTCCTCGACTCGCCCAACACGGTGGCCTCGGCCATAAGGATCGGGAGGCCCGTCAACTGGGTCAAGGCATTTATAGCCGTGAGGGAATCCGGCGGGATGTTCGTAGAGGTCGACGACACGGAGATCTTGAGGGCCCAGCTGGCTCTAGCCAGGGCCGATGGCATCGGCGCAGAGCCCGCCGGAGCGGCCTCAATAGCCGGCGCCCTCGCGTTGGATCTTCCCGGCGTCACCGTGGCCGTGGTGACGGGCCACGCCCTCAAGGATCCCGACGTCGTCGAGGTCAAGACGGTCCCGGTGGCGTCCCAGGAGGAGCTGATCTCTGCGTTGAGCCGATGAGGGCCGTAGTGAAGATAGGGGGCTCTCTGCTCAGAAGCGCCCAGCACTTCGTGGAGGCGGCTAAGTTCATCTCGTCGTACGAGTCGCCGGTGGTGGTGGTCTCGGCCGTGAAGGGCGTGACGGACATGTTGATAGAGCTGTACAAGACCAGGTACGAGAGCATCTACGAGGCGATCAGGGATATACATGTGGAGATAGCGAAGAGGCTCGGCGTATCCGGCGTGGAGCCTCTGCTCAAGGAGCTGAGAGCTGCGCTGGAGCTTCCCGAGGGACCCGACGTGCTGGACTACTTCATGTCGTTCGGGGAGCGGCTGTCGGCCACAATAATGAACGGACTGCTCAGGAGGATGGGCCTGGACAGCGAGCTGTTCGTGGCCCCGATAGTCACCGACGACAATTTCGGCAGCGCCAAGCCGCTCGAAGACCGCAGCCTTGCGGCCGATATAGATGGCCACAACGGCGTGGCCGTGGTGACCGGCTTCATAGGGAGGACCAAGGACGGCAGATTCACCACAGTGGGGAGGGGCGGGAGCGACTACACCGCCACCTTCCTCGCCAAGTTGCTCGGCTACAGGCAGGTGGTGCTGGTGACCGACTCGCCCGGAGTCATGACGGCAAACCCGCAGGAGGTGCCGGAGGCCAAGATATTGCCCATGATGTCGGTCGAGGAGGCCGTCGAGGCGGCTAGGCTCGGCGCCAAGAACTTCCACCCGAGGACCTTCGAGCCCGTGTCGGGCGGGATGTACGTCGAGGTGCGCAACTACTGGAGCAGAGGCACCGTCATAGGCAACTTCTACGCGCCGCCTCCGTATAAAGTGGTGCTCAGATGCGGCGAGGGCTCCTGCGTGGTCGGCCTCGACGCCGAGGAGATAGTCAAGCTGGGAGGCGACTACGTGGGCAGATTCGCCGCGCAGGTCCCCATGCCGCCCAAGTGGGCCCACGACCTCTTCGTCAAGCCCTACTTCGAGAAGTTGCTATGGATAGGCTGAAGGCCTACGTAGTCGGCGCCACGGGGCTCGTGGGGCAGCGATACGTGCAGTTGCTGGCAGAACATCCCTGGTTCGACCTAGTGGGCGTCGCCGCATCCGAGAGGAGCGCCGGGAGGAAGTACGGCGAGATAAACTGGGTGCTGGAGACGCCCATGCCTCAGAAAGCCGCCGAGCTGAGGATAGACAGACTCGACGTGGACTCGCTGCCCAAGGTCGACGTGATATTCTCGGCGCTTCCCTCCGAGGTTGCCGCCAGGGTGGAGCCCGAGATGGCCAGGCGGGGCCACATGGTCGTCAGCAACTCCAGCAACATGAGGCTCGACCCCGACGTGCCTCTCTTGATACCCGAGGTGAACCCCGACGACCTGTCCCTGGTCAAGGAGCAGAGGGCGCGGCGCGGCTGGAGCGGCTTCGTGATCAAGAAGCCCAACTGCAGCACGACCATCCTGGACCTCCCGCTCAAGCCCATCCTCGACGAGTTCGGCATATCCAGGATCCACGTGGCGACCATGCAGGCGGTGACTGGCGCCGGCTACGCGGGGGTCCCCTCGGTCGCCATAATCGACAACTTGATCCCCTACATAAAGGGAGAGGAGGAGAAAATAGTCAACGAGACCAGAAAGATCTTCAGGAGAGAGATCGAGATCTACGCGACCACGACCCGCGTCCCCGTGCTCGACGGACATACCGAGGCGGTCTACGTGGACACGGTGAGGGATTTCGACGTGGAGGCCGCGGCAGAGCTCATGGCGAAGTTCAGAGGCGTCCCCCAGGAGCTCGGCCTCCCCACGGCGCCTCCCCAGCCCGTGATACCGATAAGGGCCCTGGATAGGCCTCAGCCCAGGCTGGACAGAATGGCCGGCAGAGGCATGTCGGTGGTCGTCGGCCGCATCAGGAAGCTGGCGCCCAAGAAGCTGGCGTTCGTCGCCCTTGGCCACAACACGATAAGAGGCGCAGCCGGCAACGCCGTGCTGGCCGCCGAGCTGTCGATAAAGTCGGGGCTCTATTAGCGGCCTCTAAGCCAGCTCTGCGCTCTGGAAAACGCTATGGCGCCTATCACGGTGGTCAGCAGACCCATCAGAACGAGCGCCGTGAACTCCCAGCTCGTTAAGACGCCCGCCTCCAGCCCTAGGCTGGCTATGGCCAGCCCCGTCTCGCCCCTGGGGACCATCCCAAGCGAGATGGCAGCGGACGCCTTAACGTCGCGTGTGTAGAGGTAGGCGAATGGAAATATGCCGATCATCTTGAATAAGACGGCGATCGCTGTTAGGGCCAGGCCCATGACGAGGCCGCTGAGGCCTATCCCCGAGAGATCGCTCTCCGCGCCCACCACGGCGAAGAACACGGGGCCGAAGACCTCGAGCAACGCGTCGGTCAGCCTCTTTATGTTCTCCTTGCTGAGGCCCTCGGCCACGGCGACGCCGGCTATGAAGGCGGCTATTATCGGCGAGAAGCCCAAGACCACCATGGCGGCCGTCAGGCCGAATATCACGACCAGCGAGAACTCGTATGAATACTCCTCCCTTATGCCTCTGCCCAGGAGCTTGACGACCGCAAGCGAGACGAACAGTATAAAGACCCAGGCGCCTGAATAGACGGCTATAGTATAGGCGATCTCGGCGGCAGATAGACGGCCCGCCGCGATGAGTATATTGACCGCTGTGAGTATTATGAAGGTCACCACGTCGTCCATGGCGGCGGCCGCCGTCAGGAACCGGGCCCCCTTGCCCTTGACGCCTTGCTCCAACAATATGGCCGAGGCCGCGGCGAGGCTGGTGGCTCCGAGGCTTGTGCCGATATATAAAGCGGCGTCCCGGCCCAGCGAGGGGCTCAACATCGCGTAGCCCGCGGCGAAGGGCGACAAGGCGCCCAGCGCCGCCCCGGCGACTCCGAGAGGCCCGGCGTACCTCAGGGGCGCCAGCCCCTCCTCCAGGCCCGCCGCGAATATTATCAGGATCACCGCGAAGTCAGCCAGGAACCTTATGTAGTCGTTGAGCTGGAATATGGGGGCGCCGAACAGGCCGTTCAAGACTCCGCCTAGGGACGTGGGCGCCAGAGCCATGCCGGCCGCGAGACCCGCCACGAGGCCCGGTATCCCCGCTCTCCTCAAGAAATATCTGAGGACGGCCGCTAGGAACAGCAGAAGCGAGAGGTATAGGAGGCTGGCGTAGACCGCCCCTACCTCCGCTATCTGCATCTCCGCTCGCGGGCGGCCCTCAGGATGTCGTTGAGCAACGCCAGGCTGGTCTCGGGCCTGCCGGCCCCCTTGCCGTACACCCTGACCTCGTTGACCTCCGTCGTTATCTCGACCGCGTTGGTCGAATAGCGGGCCGACAGCAGCGGGTCGTCGGGGCCCAGCTGGATCGGCGAGACGCGGGCCGTCCCCCTCTCGAGGTCCGCCTCAGCCACGTACTTGGTGCGCGGCCCTAGATATCTCAGGGGCTCGCGGCGTACTTGGCCTAGGGATAGCCCCACGCCGAGAGCGTTGGCGAGTATGACGAGCTTCGCGGCCGCGTCTAGGCCCTCCAGGTCTATGGCCGGATCCGGCTCGACGTATCCCTTGGCCTTCGCCTCCTCCAGCGCATCGGCGAAGCTGAGGCCGTCGAGGTCGACCCTGCTGAGTATGTAGTTGGTGGTTCCGTTCAATATCCCGCGGATGCCCAACGGCCTCTGTCCGCGGAGCCCTAGCGCCAGATCGACCACGGGGGTGCCCGCCATCACGGTGGCCTTGTAGTAGACCGGCTTCCCCTCGAACTCCTGGAAGCGGAGGGCCAGCGGGGCCTTGTTCGCCGTGACTATCGAGAGGCCGGCCTTCAGAGCGGAGCGGTACACAGCGACGGCGGGCTCGCCGTCGGCATAGTTAGGCGGGCTCACGTCGACCAGCACCTCGGCGCATCTGAAGGCCTCCTCTAGGGCGGCGGGGCTCCCCACCCCCGACCTCGACACGCCCCCCCTCGGCGACCTCAACAGAGCTTCTATCTCGGGCTTCTCGAAGCCGCCGCACTTCAAGACGCCGCCCCTGCTGTCGAAGACCGCCGATATCTTCAGGTCGGTCCTAGACCGGACGACCTCGACGAGCGTCCTGCCGACGCCGCCGAAGCCGTATAGGATCAACACGCATGGCGCCTATCTCCTCTTTAAAACGATTGGCTTGCGTATTCTGGCCAGCGAGAGGGCGGCGGCCGCCACAGATATGGCGGCGAGAACGGCCAGGGACTCGCGGATCCCCAAAAGGAGGTCGCTCGTGGATGCAAGCACATACGCGGCGATGGCCATGCTCAGCGACTGGCCCACCAGCCTCACCACGGCGACCACGGACGAGGCCACGCCGTGGTGCCGCGGCTCGACCGAGCCTATTATCATGTAGGTGTTCGGCGAGATGAAAAAGGCGAAGCCCAGGCCCAGCAGGGCGAGCTCCAGCTCGAGGCTCCACAGCGGCGTCGAGGCCGTCATGGAGGCCATCAGCGCCAACGCCACCGCCGCCGTCCCCATGCCCATCGACGACACGAGGCCGGGCTCCACGTAGTCTGAGATCCGGCCTGAGATCGGGGCGAAGATGGCCATCAAGAGGGGCTGGGGCAACAGGAGCAGACCCGCATACGCCGGCGGGATCCCTCTCATGTGTAGATAGAGGCTCAATACGTAGGTCACGGCGAAGGTGGCCGCGTAGTTCAGCATGGCGGCAACGGACGCGGCTGTGAACCTAAACCTCCTGAAGATCGAGGGCTCGATTAGGGGCTCGGCCCTGTTGATCTCGTACGCGGCGAATAAGGCCAAGAGGGCGAGGCCCAACGCCGTTAGGTATATATCGTAGGTAAGGCCCCATACGGAGAGCGACAGCGAGGACGCCAGGAGGGCTGCCCCAACTGCATCGTAGCCGCGTTCCCGGTATCTACCTGCGGGGATGTCTCCGGAGAGAGCCAGCGACAGAGCGGCGGGCGCTGCATTCACCAGAAATATATAGCGCCAGTCGATAGAGGCCAGGAGGCCTCCTATCAACGGCCCGCTCGTGAGGCCTGTATATACGGCTAGGGTGTTTATGCCGATGGCCCTCCCCAGCTCCCCCTGGGGATATATAGAAGCCAGAATGGCGTAGTTTGTGCCGAAGATCATGGCCGCGCCCACCCTATGGCGATGGAGAAGGCCATGAGGGCGATGGGCGCCGGCGAGAGGGAAGCCGCCAGCGAGGACGCCAGGATTATCGCCAGGCCCAGCCTGTACACGAAGGCGCGCCCCAAGACGTCGCCCAGCCTGCCCATGGGTATGGCCAGAGACCCCGCGGCCAGGGCAAGCGCCATCTGCAACAACGCCACGTAGTCGGCTGGGACCTTCAGTGCGTACGAGATCGCGGGAGCCGCCACGTTGATTTCGTTGCCTAGGCAGGGCATGATGAAGGAGCTGGCCGATATCGAGGCCAGGCCTGTCCACCGCCTCACAAAAATAATTATCCGCACTATTATTTCTGTGAAGTCGCTGTGGCTCAAGATGGCGGCGGCGGGCGTCCTCGCGGTGCTCGCCGAGTTTCTAGTCACCTACGTCATAATGTCGGTGCTGGCGTTGCCGCTGTGGACTCTCGCGGTGGGGCTCCCCCTATTCTGGCTCTTCCAGTGGCTCATATCGCCCGTGTTGATAAGCAGGGGGGCGCGCGACGTGACCGACGACCCGGCGTTCTCGCGGCTTAGGGACATGGTGCGCAGAATAGCCGAGGCCTCGGGGGTCAAGCCCCCCAGGGTCTACGTCACCGACGACCCCTTCCCCAACGCCTTCGCCTTCGGCAACCTGGTGCAGGGGAGGGGCGTGGCCGTCACGAGGCCGCTCCTCGACATACTGGACGAGAACGAGCTCCACGCCGTGCTGGCCCACGAGGTAGGCCACGTGCGGCATTTCGACATGGAGCTGGTCCTCGCCCTAGGCCTTATACCGTCGGCCCTGGGGTCCATAGGCGGCTTCATGCTCTACACGGGCCAGATGTTGTTGTTCGCGGCCCTCGACGAGGCCGCCCTGCTCCTGGGCTTGGTGATGTTGGCGGTGGGGTTCCTCCTGACCGTGGCCACGTTTTTCATCCAGATATTCGTGCTGTGGTTCAACAGGCTACGCGAGGCCTACGCCGATCTGCACGCGGCCCGCCTCCTGGGCCCCTCGGCGGTGTATCTGGCGAGGGCCCTCGCCAAGATACAGATCTACATGAGCAACGTGAGGGTTGATCCCTTCAAGGGCATAGTGCTGACCGTCCCGCCTATGCGGATCAGGGAGACGAACCCCGACGATCTGCTGCAGAAGTGGTCCCGCGAGCACGTCTCGCCGCTTGCCGACATCCTGTCGACACACCCCCATCCCGCCAAGAGGGTGAAGAGCATACTCCAGTGGGCGGGCCGCGTCTAGCCGGCAGGGCCGGCCGGAGGCGTCTTAGATCAAGCCGCAGGCCATCGCCCGCCTTATGAAGCGGTAGGTCAAGCCCCACACGATCCAGCCGCCTACCTCGAAGGCGGGGCGGCCGCGCCATTCAACTTCCCTGAGCTCGTCTCTGGCGGTCCACCTGTATCC
>JGI20127J14776_1000205_pt1 | contig 14842 bp, 16 predicted proteins | sample JossMetagenome_2_FD_14776 | JGI IMG/M metagenome (IMG submission 14776)
GGAGCGTCGGGTTGAAGAGGCCGCCCTGGTACACAGGCACCCCGACTATCTGGGGCGGCCCGTTGGCGCTGGGCACCGACTGCACCAGTATGAAGGGATAGCGGCCGGACTCGGCCGCCACGGCGCCGCCTATCGCGGCCAGCGCCGCCAGCAAGGGTATCAGGTAGACGCTCGGCTTGAGGAGCGGCTGCACTATGCGCCTAAACCAGCCGAAGAGCAGATAGAGGCCGATCCCCGCCGTTAATATGCCGAGCAATATCCCGGCGCCCACCATGAAGCCCAGGTAGAATACCGACACGAACTCCGGAGGCCTTATGTCGGCCGGCCAGGAGTAGTAGCCCCAGAACTGGTGGTTGAAGTCGCCGTACGCCACAAAGCTCGTGAGGGGATCCGTCCTAAGCCCGGACCAGTACATGCCCTCGAGGGCCGCCAGCTTGAGCGGGTCGTGCTCCAGCACCAGCTCGCCCTGTAGGTGCCCCAGCAGAAGGCCCTCGATCGCCGTCAGAACGGCTATCGTCGGCACCACGACCTTCAGCAACTTGACCTGCCAGCTCTTCTTCTCCTTGATGTATAAATACAGCACGACGCCCGCCACGCCGGACCAGCTGAGTATGACGGCGGCCAGTATGCCGTGGAAGATGAAGACGTTGGCGCCCCACCAGAAGATATTCCAAGCGTCCGTGGGCGTCTGGAACACCGCTAGCCAGTTGATGGCGCCGGCTATGTTCTTGCCTTGCTCCGCCAGGTTGACCAGGGTGAGGCCGGGCGGGGCCACGCTGAGGGCCGACATGACCGCGAGGATGTTGTAGGCCGAGTAGTAGCCGCCTATGGCGGCCAGGAGGCCGATGGTCCAGTGGGCCCAGCTGGAGATGCGGTTCCAGGTGAAGGTGTAGAGGGGCAGGAATATGACCTCGAAGAGGAACGCGAATAGCTCCAGGAAGAACGGAAGCGCTATGGCTGTGCCGATAATCGCTATGAAGTTGGACCAGATGCGACGAGCCCGAACTCCACGAGGGTGCCGAAGGCCGCGCCGACGCCGAAAAATATGGTGGCGACTACGTTGAACTTCTTGGCGAGGTCAAGCCACTCCTTGTCCTGCCTCCTAAGCCATATATATTCGCCGATAACCGCCAGCGCGATGGCGCCCAGAAACGACGACGCCAGGGATAGATGCGCGAGCACGCCTACCGCCGACACGAGCCTTGCCAGATCCAGTTGGATGGAGGGATCCGGCATGTTTTCTAAATTCGGTTCACTTTTAAATCTTTTCTCTCTCTGTTGTTTTGTTTGTTGCCAATTATTTTTGGATCCTATTCATTTTTATCTATTCCTTTGGGCGCGCTGAAAACTCTGATCTTCTTCCGCCCCCGAGCCTTGTATCTATATGTTACAGAGCCCCTCGCTACCAGCGTCGCGAGGGCCTTGTAGACGCCTCTCAAGCTNGCGGCCCCGCCTAAAGCCTCCCATATCTGATATGCGGNCATCTCGCGGCCGGACAGAACCCCGAGTATCCTCCTCTGCAGCTCTCCGCCTCTCCGCCGCCCCGTAAAGCCCAGCCGCCTTAGCCCTGTGCCCGTCACGACTGCCACCGCGTTCTCGGAGGACGCGGCCACGTAGGCCATCGCCGATAGGGGCTTGGCGTATATACCACGCCGGGCTAAATACACGGCGGCCTTAGCAGCCTCGGCGGGCTCCACCTCCTCGATGCGTGCGCCCTTTTCCCTCAGCCATAGCGCGATATCGGAGGAGGCGGCGCCCTATGCGTGGCCAAGATGAGCCGGGGCGCCTCCATGAGGCCCCACTCCTCCAGCTCGCGGAAGCCTTGGTGCACGGCGAGCGCCAGAAGGCCCCTCTCCAGGGGAACGGCGACGGAGTCTATGCGCCGGGCGCTTTCGAATATCTCATATGCTATCGTCTTAACGCCGGCGAGGAAGTACGGGTCGCCGTACTCCAAATCGAAGGGCCCCGCCCTCCCGAACCTTATCGAGACGGACGGCGAGGCTGCGAGCAGGATGAAGTCGGCGTATGTGGCCTCGGCGGGGTCCACGTGGACCTCCACCGAGACGCCTTTAGCCGACAGATATGTGGCGATAGACGCCGTGAAGTCCTCCATGAACGGCAGAGCCGCTCTGTCGCCCGGGTAGGCTGAGGCCAAGACCGCCGATCCTCTGTCCATGAAGGAGCCCGTGGGGTTCCTCGACTCGTCCTTGACCAAGACGCCGCCCACGCTCCTCATGGGCGTCATGCCCTCGCCGAGCGACACGCCCTTGGCCACCCCTATGGCCGAGCCGTATCTCCACATTGAGGGCTCCCGCACCTCTATCTTGAGCCGGCCCGGCGGCTCTAGGACCAGGGGAAATCCGCAGGCGGGGCAACGGCTGCCGGACTTGGCCCTATATCCGCACCGGGGACAGCGTAGCCTAGCCTCCACGCCAGCCCGGCGCCAGCTCCTCGACCAGCTGCGACGCGGCGCGCTCCACGGCTTCCTTGGACCCCATTGAGGGCGACCAAGACGCGTATTTGGCTATCCTCTCTATGCTCAAGAGCATGGTCTTGACGTCGCCGGGCCATCCCCTCCCGTCGGGAGTCGCGGGCTTGAAGACAAGCCTAGGCGAGAGGCCCATCGCCCTCGACACGGCCGCCGCTATGTCCTTCACAGACGCCGCGTCCCTATTGCCTACGTTCAGGGCCAGGAAGGGCTTGTCGTCGTCCATGAACCTCCTCCAGGCGGCCACGGTCGCCTCAACGGCGTCGCGCACATGCAGATAGGACTTGGTCTGGGTGCCGTCCCCCAACACCTCCAGCACTTCGGGGCTCTTCCTCAGCTTCAGGATGAAGTCGTAAATCGCTCCGTGCCTGAGCCTGGGCCCCACTATGTTGGCGTACCTAAGGGCGAGGCACCTCACGCCATAGAGCCTCCCGTAGGTTCCGCAGAGCCCTCGCCGGCCGCCTTAGCCGCGCCGTAGACGGATATGGGGGCCATTGGGGCGTCCTCGGGCGTCGGCAGAACCGCCGCCTCGCCGTAGACCGTCGACGAGGAGGCGAACACGACGGCCCTAGCCCCGCCCCTCCTGGCCCACTCGAGCACGTTGAAGGTGGCCAGCACGTTCTCGTCGAAATGCACCCTGGGCTCCGTGGTGCTGACTCTGACCTCTGGGTTGGCCGCGAAGTGGAAGACGGCGTCGACGGCCCCGATCCCCTCGCCCCACCCCGGGTCCTTGATGTCCCTAACCGCTAGGCTGGCGCCGTTGTTCACGTACTCCCTACGCCCGGTGGACAAGTTGTCGACCACGACGACCTCGTGGCCCATCTCGACCAGCCTGTCCACGAGGTGGCTCCCGATGAAGCCGGCGCCGCCGGTGACCAAGATCCTCACGGCAGATATGGGGCCTCTTTTAATAATTTAGCCCGTGGAGCCGGCCGTCTGGCTGCTTCCGGCTATTCGGCCGATGATGTCGGTTAGGTTTCTCAAGACCAGGACCAGCAACCGCCTGAAGTTCCTGGACAGAGCGGCGGAGAGGCCGACGTATACGGCGCCCGTTATCGAGATCGCGAGGACCACCTCGGCGAGCGATAGAAGGGCCGACGGGCCTAGGGGCAGACGGACGGCTCTCGATAGGGCCCACAGCGAAACGGAGGAGGCGGCCAGAGGCGCCGCGTAGTCTCTGAGGAGCGGTCTCCACTCCATTAGGCCGGCGGACTTCCTGTCCACCACGGCTATTCTGAAGGCCAGCGCCGCCGCGTTCGCCGCAAGCGAGGCGGCGGCCACCCCATCTATGGCGTAGTAGGCGGAGCCGAGGCGCTTGGCCAGCTCCACAAACGGCACTATCGAGGCCAGGTACACCACCGTGAACGCGAGCTCGGCCAGATGCGCGTACATGACGAGGCTGCCCACGTACGTCCTCGCCCTTATCTCGCCGGACTGGATATCCCTCCTGTCTATTCCCTGCATGGCGTTGGCCAGAAAATAGTTGAGGTTTCCCAACACGTTGGCGGCGGACCAAACCGCCAGGGGGACGAACAGCGGGGCTAGATACTGGCTTTGGCCGGGCCTGAGGAAGTTGATATAGTAGGGCTCGAAGAATATATACGACAGAGAGATTATGGTGCTGAGCGACATGACCATGAGGAGGTCTCTGTAGAGCCCCCCTCTCCTTCCCTCTAGGAGCTCGCCGTAGGTGATCCCCGACAATATGGAGGAGAAGGAGTACGGCTTAGACAACATGAAGAAGACGTACCACAGCCCCACCTGGTCCAGAGCGCCCAACACGCCGATCAGCGCCGCGTCGAGGGACCGGAACGAGTTCATGGCGTAGCCCATCAACGGCACCCAGGAGGCGCTGACGGTCTCCTTGAAATAACGGCGTAGCGAGCCCGGCGCGTAGTAGCGCGAGGCGTAGTAGAGCCCGTAGAGGGCCGGGACGGCGGATATGGCGACTGAGCTCCAGAGCACCGCGGAGACGGACCACCTGGCGGCGTATATGGCGCCCACGGCGGCCAGCTTCACGCCGGCCTGCAACAAGTTCGAGACGACGAAGCGCCCCCTGTCCTTCACCATGAGCACCGAGGAGGCCACGGACGAGACGTAGGCGGACGCCTCGGCGGCCAGAGCCGCGAAGGCCACCAGGGGCCCGTAGGGCCCCATCTCCCCCCACACTGCGGCTAGATACGCCGCCGTCAAGCCAGCCGACACGATGAAGAATAGATTGGCGACGCCCAGAGCCGCCCTTATGCCCAGACCCCCGTCCCTCGCCGCTATTCTCGGCAGAGCGAAGCCGAGGATGGCGTTCGGCAAAAGGGAAAACGCGGTAGATGCGTTGAGGAGGGTAACGAGCCCCAGATCTCCCGTGGGCAGTTTGCGCGTTATCGCTATGTTGTACAGCAAGCCGACAGAGAGAGCCAGTAGGGACGTAGCGACGCCCAAGAGCCTCACGTGTCTAGCCACGCTGTGGAGGCCGCCGGTTAATAAATTCTCGACGCCGGGCCGCCGCTTGACGTCCGGCGACGGTCGTTCGGCGGTCTCCCCTAGAACGGCACTTTAAAATTTACCATTTTTACTAAAATTTTAATATATTTAGTTAACACTTTAGCTTGACTCTTCCAGGGGTCTCCGACATCATGTAGGGAGTCCCTGGCACCAAGATCTTCTTCCCCCTGCACGTCAGCTCCAGTATCGCGCCTCTCATGCGCCAATGCGGCTGCGATGCGACCCACTCCACCGACTTAACCACGGCTATGGGCGGCCTGCCCTTCTCCCTGCTCGCCTTGACCAGATCCTCCGCCTTGTATTTAGCCACCTCGGCGAAGACCTCCCTCTCCAGCTCCTTCAGCTGGCCCGGGTCTCTCTCCCAGGCCTCGATGGCCTTCCTCCACCTCTCGGCCAGATCGGGCCTCCCTATGATCTCGAAGAAGGCCTCCACCTCCGGCCATATGACCGTAGCCAGGGCCACGAAGTCGTCCTTGGCCTTGGCCGTGGTGTAGGTGACCAGTATGTTGGCGTCTATCGTCGGCGACCTCTGGCGCGGCGCGCCCAACACGAAGGGGGCCCCCAGCTGGTAGGGGTGGTCGACCGACAGAACCTCGTTTATCGCCACGTCTATGAACTGCCCTCTGCCGCTCCTCATCCTCGCCCAGTAGGCGGCTAGGGCCGACAGCGCGCCGGCCGCGCCGGCGAACGCCCACGCGAGCCATATGCCTGCCCTTATGGGATAGGAATAGGGCTCGGGCAGCGAGGGGTTGCCCAACATGGCCATATATCCGTTGTAGGCCTGGCCGGTCAAGTCCGAGTCGGGCATCTCGGCGTATTCCTCAGCCTTCCTCCCGTAGTGCCCGAACTGGGATATGGCCACGTAGATGAGCCTGGGGTATCTCTCGGACAGCTGCGGGTAGCCCATGCCCCTGGAGTACAGCCTCCCGGGCCCTAGCCCGTCTATGAGTATGTCGAGCTCCGACAACAGCTTGGGGACCTCCTCGAGGGCCACCTCGCGTTTCCCTCTGCCCTCCACGAAGTAGGGAATCCCGACCCCGTCGATCGTTGCCCCGTGGGGGGTTATCCTCTTGGCGTCCTCGTCGGGCACCGTGTAGACCTCGGCGCCTAGCTCCGACAGGAGGGACCCGGCTATTCTGCACCCGAAGTTTGTCCCGCATATCTCGACCGCCTTGACGCCCTCGAGGGCCTCCGGCTTGGCCTCCCTATCGCCGAACAGCCTCCTGAGCGCCTCCTCCCTGTCGCTCATGGCCCCACCTCGTCCCTCTCCCCTCTGAACACCGGGTCGTCCTCGGCGTTCCATCCAGGCGGCGGCATGTTGCCGAGCTGCCCGTCCCAATACCCCACGACGCCCTCTCTCTCCAGCCTCTCGACCTCGGCCGGCGGGAGGCCCAGCTTTCTGGCCAGCACCAGCTTGTTGTGGTAGCCGACGGGCCTGGCCACCCATCTGACGGCCAGCGGCGTCTCGCTCATCTTGACTATAGGCCCCGGCACCACGATCTCGCCGTAGAGTCTATCCCTTATCCTCAGCACAGATCCCCTCTCGGCTCTCCANGGGTCGTCGAGGACCTCCTTGTCGTTGAGGACCGGNTGCACCGGGACGCCGNCCCTCTTGCCGAACTCCAGAAGCTCGCCGAGGGTTCTGCCCGAGGCCCAGGNCCTCACGGCCTCGTATTTCCTCCACAGGGAGTCGGGATCCCTGGCGTCTCTCATGCCCCTGAGGCCCGGCACGGCCTCGGCCAAGGCGTCGTACTGCCTCTCCGTCATGGCCGCGATCGCCGCGAACCTGCCGTCCGCCGTCTTGAAGACGCCCGAGACGTACGCCGATGGGTCTATGAAGCCGCTCCTCCTGAGCCTGGAGCCGGTCAGCGACATGTAGGTGAAGTGGTACATAAACCTCTGCATGGATGCCGCTTGGGACAAATCTATGTACTGCCCCCTCCCGGCCCTCTCCCTATATATCAACGCCGCGATTATGGCCGATACGGCCATGGTGGAGGGGAGCCAGTCGCCGGGGTAGTCGGGCAGTCTGTAGGCCTCGTTGACGCCGTCCTCCCACCCCGTTATGTCGATGACGCCGGACTCCGCCTGGCCTATTATGTCGTAGCTGGGCAGCCTCGACAGAGGTCCCCAGTTGCCGTAGCCGCTCGCGCTCACGTAGATCAGCCTGGGGTTGACCTCCCTCAGCTGCAGATAGCCGAGCCCGTATCTGTCGAGAGTGCCCGGCTCCATGTTCTCCACGAATACGTCGGCCCTCTTGGCCAGCTCCACCACCAGCTTTCTCCCCTCCTCCTTCTTGAAGTCGATCCCGACGAAGTACTTGTTGGAGTTCAGGTAGAGGTAGTCTATCCTCATGCCCTTGTAGAACCCCTTGCCGCCCCACATCGACGCGTATTTCCAGCGGTCGCCGCGGGGAGGGGGCTCTATCTTTATCACCTCGGCGCCTAACTGCGCCAGAAGCCGCGGTATGTTGGGGCCGAGTATGTAGTGGGAAAACTCGACGACCTTGACGCCCTCTAGAGGCGGCGGACCTCTCGCATTTTTTATGAGATCTTCTATTATTCTGAAATAGCTCATATACCTAAGAAAATTTTTATTTTAAAGTATTCACCTTTATAGGGGACATAGGCAAGAGGGCGTATTTATACCCGCCGCAACAGCGGCATGGCCCGCGCGTTGGGCTACGGCCTATTGGCCGCCGGAGTTGTTCTGATAGCCGCCGCGGTGTTCATGGTCTACGCCGCCCTGGCGGGCTACGTGGAGCCGTTCCACATATTCTCCTTCAGCGACGTCGTTGCGAGCTACGGCTCTGTCCAGGTCAAGGTGATCGAAGGGAGCCAGCTGAGCAAGATGGCCGACCTCTCCTTCTGGGCCCTCCTCGCAGCCTTCGTCGCGTCCGCAGGCGGGAAGCTGGCGGATCTAGGCGTGAAGCTCATCGCGTCGGAGAGNTGAACACTTATATATGCTAAATAGGCTCTCGCCATGCCTACTTGGACCGAGCACGTCTTCGCNAGAAAGCTCGGCAGAGCGCCGGCTCCTGGCGAGGTGGTCGAGCTGGTTCCCGANNTGGTCGGCTTCCACGACCTCACAGGNTACCACGTGCTCGAGATGATGGAGAAGATGGGCGGGGTCGACGTATTCGACAAGGATAGGCTCGTCGTCGCCTTCGACCANCTCTCGCCCGCCCCGACCGTGAGGGCCGCCGAGATACAGGTCTACATCCGCCGCCACGTGCGCTCGCTGGGGCTCAGGAACTTCCACGACGTGGGCGAGGGCATCATGCACCAGCTGATACTGGAGAGGTACGCGCTCCCCGCGCAGTTCGTCTTCGGCGCCGATTCCCACACCAACATGGCGGGCGCCGTCGGGGCCTTCGCGCAGGGCATGGGCGCCTCGGATATAGCGGCCATGCTGAAGCTGGGGAGGACCTGGCTCGTGGCGCCTCAACCCATGAAGGTAGAGATAAGGGGGGAGCCGCCCAGGGCCGTCACCGGCAAAGACGTCGTGCTGCATCTGCTCTCTATCTACAAGGCCGAGGGCCTGAACGGATATTCGGTGGACGTATATGTGGAGCGCCCCTCGGCGTTCCCCATGGACTACAGAGCCACTGTTTCCAACATGTCGACGGAGCTGGGGGCCGACGCCTTGATGTTCGTGCCCGATTCGGAGACGGCGGCGTTTCTCGAGAAGACCAGAGGCGCCGCCCCCAGGATCGACTTCACGCCGGGCGGCAAATACGCAGACGAGTACACAGTCGAGCTGGGCAGGCTGGAGCCCTTAGTCGCCGCGCCCCACAGCGTGGATAACGTCAAGGCCGTCGCCGAGGTGGAGGGCGTGGAGGTGGACCAGGTCTTCATAGGCAGTTGCACCAACGGGAGGCTCAGCGACATAGAGGCGGCCGCCAGAGTGCTCAAGAGGGGGAGGGCCAAGGCGCGTTGCATAGCCATACCGGCGTCCTACTCGGTCTTCCGGCAGGCTCTGGAGGCCGGCTACGTAGATGTCCTCACCAAGGCCGGCTGCGTGGTCACCTACGGCACCTGCGGCCCCTGCATCGGAGGCCACTTCGGAGTTCTGGGCCCCGGCGAGGTCGCTGTGTCGACGAGCAACCGCAACTTCGTGGGCAGGATGGGCGCCAACGACTCCAAGGTCTATCTGGCCAACGCCTACACCGCGGCTGCCGCCGCGCTGGAAGGCAGAATAGTGGATCCGAGNAAATACTTATAGCGAAGAACGGCCAGCGCCGAAGCTCGCGATTCGGCCGATCTATTGTCTAACATATCGCTAAAGCTCTGGCGGGCCCTCCCTCGCCCCCTCCGATCTTAATAGGAGCGAATACGAACAAAGCCTCGCCGCCGCATTCCCTCAAAACGGCGTCTAGATTGGTCAAGTTCTCTATTATTATCACTCCGCTGGACAGCAGCCTGTAGTGGACGTACACCACATCGTCTCTAGGCACGCGAGGCGGATAGGGATAGCCCTCAGCGCCGGCGTAACCTGCGACGGACATCCCCTCGACCCCCACTGCCGCCACGCCGGCGCCGGCCAGATAGTCGGCGGCCGACCTATCCAGATAGGGCCAATTGTAGAAGAACTCCTCCGTGCCGTATCTCGACGAGAAGCCTGTGTATATCATCACCGCCCTCCCCCTAGCTATCTTGTCGCCGAACTTGCCCAGATCGCTGGCGGAGATGGCCTCGCCCGGCCTCTTCCAGCTCAGGTCCAGCACGGATCCGTGCGCCACGAACCTATCGGCGGATATCCTCTCGAGGGTGTCGCCGTCCGGCACGAAGTGGGCCGGCGCGTCCACGTGGGTCCCGTTATGGGCCCCCATCTCGATCTTAGATAGCGTGACCTCGCCGTATTTCCTGGCGAACTTGACGTACTCATGTCTGTATGGGGGGTCGCCGGGGAAAACCTGCATGCCGTTCCTGAGCTCCCTCGAAAGGTCTATCACCTTCATGAGGGGGTCGGGCTATGTGCGTATAAGCACTACTCCCCTGAACTCCTCCACCATCCGCCTCAACGCGGCCTCGTCCACGGGCCTCTTGAGCATGGCGTAGTCCTTGATCCTCGAGACGAGGTAGTCCACCAGCCTGGGCTCGGGCTCTATGCCCATCTGCTTCAACGCCCACTCGACCGAGTGGCGGCCTGAGTGTTTGCCCAGGACTATCCTCCTCCTGTTGCCGACGGCCTCCGGCGTCATGGGCTCGTAGGTGAACGGGTTGTTGAGGACTCCGTGGACGTGGATGCCCGACTCATGGCTGAAGGCGTTGTCGCCCACGACGGCCTTGTTGGGCTGTAGCTGTATGCCGAACAGCCTCGCCACAAGCCGCGAGGTCTCGTAGAGGCGCTCCAGCCTCAGCCCCACCTCCATGCCGAGCAGAAAACGCGCAGCTGCGGCGACCTCCTCCAGGGCCGCGTTGCCGCCCCTCTCGCCGAAGCCGTTCACCGTGACCTGCGCCACGTCGGCTCCCGCCTCTATCGCGGCGATGGTGTTGGCCACGGCCATGCCGAAGTCGTCGTGGCAGTGCACATGCATGGGCACCGGCGGAAGGCGGGCCTTGAGGTACTCCACGAGATGCCGCATTCTGCCGGGGGTCATCACGCCCACGGTGTCGGGGACGTTTATCTCGTCGGCTCCCGCCTCTATCGCCGTCTTGAGGGCCTCCGCGAGGAAGGAGAGGTCGCTCCTCGTGGCGTCCTCCGCGCTGAAAAGCACCTTGACCCCCCTGGACTTGGCGTACTCCACAGACTCGGCGATGCGCCGCAGGACCTCGCCTCTGTCCATCCTCAGCTTGTACCTCATGTGGAGATCGCTCGTCGCTATGAAGACGTGGACCATATCCACGTCCGCATCCACGGCGGCGTCCACATCGGCCTTGTTGGCCCTGGCCAAGCTGGCCACTACGGCGCGCGAGGCGTCGCGCGCTATTCTGCGGACGGCCTCGGCCTCTTCGGGAGACACCGCCGCGAATCCCGCCTCTATATAGTCGACCCCGAGGTCGTCCAGGGCAAGCCCTATCTCGACCTTCTCATGGACGGTTAGAGAGACGCCGGGCATCTGCTCGCCGTCGCGCAGGGTCGTGTCGAAGAACCTTACCCGACGAGCCCCGAATCCATAGAAGCTCGAAATAGCCTATATAAAAGGTTTCCTTCCCTATATTTATCGCCATGGCTATGTTTATATCGTAAGGTCGAGAGGCGCTCGTGATCGAGAACAAGGAGGTCGAAACCGCCGAGGAGGCCGTGGAATATCTGCTCGTACATCTCGGCGAAGATCTCTCGAGGCCGGGCGTCGCCAACACGCCGAGGCGTTTCGTGAAGGCCATGGAGGAGCTGACGAGGGGCTTGAGGGAGCCTCCGCCCGAGGTTGTCTTCTTCCCGCTTGAATATAAGGCGGATCCGGGGCCCGTCGTGATAGAGAACATCAGGGCCGTCTCCATCTGCGAGCACCACCTCCTCCCGATAGTGCTCAACATATCTGTGGCCTACCAGCCCAGCGACGCCGTGCCGGGCCTCAGCAAAGTCATAAAGCTGGTCAAATGGGCCGCGGCGAGGCCCATCATGCAGGAGAGGTTCACTGAGTGGCTGGCCGATCTGCTCCGCGAGAAGCTCAAGGCCAGATCTGTGAAGGTCAAGGTGTGCGGGGTCCACATGTGTTCGTTCATAAGGGGGGTCAAGGACGAGCACCACAGCATGGTGACCGAATCCAGGAGGGGCGATCTGGACGTGAGGCTGGACTGCAGGCGCCCGCTGGCCTGTAGATGAGGGTGGTCGTAACCGGCGCCAGCGGCGGGATAGGGAGCGCCCTCGTCGATCTGGCGAGGTCGAGGGGAGACTACGTGGTGGGGATCTCGAGGAGACGCAGCAACGCGGACGCGCAGTACGGCTGCGACGTGCTGGACCTACCCTGCCTCGAGGCGGCGGCGCGGGAGGTGGGAGCCGTCGACGGAATAGCCCTAGTCCACGGCCACGGCGATGCGGCCGCGTGGAATAAAGGCGTGGAGGACCTGGAGGCCCGCGATTTCCTCAAGCCGTTCGAGACCGACGTGGTCGGCAGCTTTAACGTCGTCAAGGCCTTTCTGCGCAATCTAGGGCCTGGCTCGTCCATAGTCCTCGTGTCGTCGACGCCTGCCATGGTCGGCGACCGCTACGGCATTCCCTACGCGGCGGCCAAGGGCGCCCTCATAGCGTTGGCCAGGAGCCTGGCCAAGGCCCTGAGCCCCATAAGGGTTAACGCAGTCGCGCTCGGCCCCATAGCCACCAGATGGACCGCCTGGATCTCGGAGAGGGAGCTGGAGGGCTTTAGGGAGAGGACGTTGCTGAAGAGGCTGGGCAGCCCGAGGGAGGCCGCCGAGGCCATCTACTGGCTCCTCTCGCCGGCCTCCAGCTACGTGACGGGCGCCGTGTTGGTCGTCGACGGCGGGGAGTCTCTGTAGCCAGCTAATAGACGGGGGTCAGCCAGGCTAGGTACTTCTCCTCTCTCCCCAACACGATCCTTCTATACGTTTCGGCTATCCTCTGGGTTATGGGCCCCTTGGGCAGGATCCTCCCGTCGATCTCTATTATCGGCGTTATCTCGGCGGCCGTGCCGACGAAGAAGGCCTCGTCGGCCGCATAGAGCTCCTCCCTGGTTATGCTCTTCTCCAGGAGGGGGATCCCCAGATCTCCGGCTATCGTGATGACCGTCTCCCTCGTTATGCCCTCCAGTATGCCGTCCTCGAGGGGCGGCGTCATGAGGAATCCGCGGCGCACTATGAAGACGTTCTCGCCGGATCCCTCGACGACCTTGCCCTCGGCGTTGAGCATTATGGCCTCGTCGTAGCCCCTGGCCCTCGCCTCCACGGCGGCCATTATCGAGTTGAGGTATATCCCGGTGGCCTTGGCCATGACGGGCATCATGGACGTGTGGACCCTCCTCCAGCTGACCACGGCCGCCCTCACCCCCTCTACCTTGAGATATTTGCCGAAGGGCAACGCGGCTATGGCGACCGAGGCCTGGAGGCCTCTGACGTCCAGGCTTATCTGGGGCCTCGATATATACGCGACGGGCCTTATATATAGATCCTCCTTGAAGCCGTTGCCCCTCACGGTCTCGACCACCGCCTTCGAGAGCTCCTCGGCCGTATAGGGCACCTCGAGGCCTATAATCCTCGCCGACCTCAAAAACCTCTCCATGTGTTCCCTAAGCCTGAAGACGTAGAGGTTCTCGCCGCTCCAATAGGCCCTTATCCCCTCGAACACCCCGAAGCCGTAGTTAAGGCTGGGCGAAAGCACGGTGACCTTGGCCTCGCCCTCCTCGACCAATCTGCCGTCGACCCAGATCTTCATCGCCCGAACATAAGCCTCCTGATATCCTCGCCGACCCTCTCGGCCGGATGGCCCTTGACCTCCTCGAGCATCCTTTTGAGGTTGGGAGCGCCCCTGGAGTACTCCTCCACCCACTCCCTGGCGAAGGAGCCGTCTCTAACCCTCGCGGCGGCCTCCTTCATCCTCTGTTTGACCGAGTCGTCTATCACCTTGGGCCCTACGGTCAGCCCCCCGTATCTGGCCGTCTCGCTGACGCCTGTGAGCATGCCGTAGAGGCCCCTCTGCCAGATGAGGTCCATGATCAGCTTCGCCTCGTTTATGGCCTCGAAATAGGCGACCTCCGGCTGGTAGCCTAGCTCCACCATCACCTCAAACCCCTTCCTCAACAGCTCCAGGAGGCCTCCGACCAGCACGTTCTGCTCCCCTATGAGGTCTGTCTCGGTCTCCTCCTTGAAGGTGGTCTCGATCACGCCCGCCCTCGTGGCCCCTATGCCCTTGGCGATGGCGAGCGCGTACTCCAGGGCCCTCCCCGAGTGGTTCTGGTGGACGGCGACCAGGGCGGGGACGCCGCGGCCGGCCAGGAACTCCTCCCTGACGAGCCTCCCCGGCCCCTTGGGAGCCACCATGACCACGTCCACATTCGCCGGCGGTTTTATCAAGCCGAAGTGTATGTTGAAGCCGTGCGCGAAGTCGACGACCGCGCCCGGCCTCAGGTTGGGCTCGACCTGCTCCCGCCAGACCTTGGGCTGCTCCATGTCGGGCAACAGCATCAAGACGACGTCGGCCTCCCCAACCGCCTCGCCCACCTGGCGGACCTCGAAGCCCTCGGCCTCCGCCTGATCCCAGGACTTCCCGCGCCTGACGCCCACCACGACCTTAAGCCCCGAGTCCCTTAGGTTCAAGGCCTGCGCCCTCCCCTGGATGCCGTAGCCGAGCACCGCCACGGTCTTGCCCCTGAGGGGCTCTAGAGAGGCGTCCCTATCCGTATATATCTTCGCCATGGCCCTCAATAGGACGTGTTTTTAACTCTCATCGCCCCTCCCTCACCGCCACCGCTATTGCCGGCGCCGCCTGCGTCCTGCCTATCTCCAGGACCTCCGGCAGCTTGTCCAGCTTGGCTATGAGCCAGCCTATCTCGTCGGCGGGGCCCTCCACGTCCATCACAATGTGGTAGGTCGAGTCCCTCGCCTCTATCTCCATGCGCCTCACGAACACCTTGGCCCTCCTCACTATGCTGACGACCCTCCCCACGTAGTCCATGGAGGGAGGTATCCTTACGCTAATGCTCATAGGCCAGCGAGACGTCCTCCATCCCTTTGGGCAGTATCACTTGGGTTAGCCAATCGCCGGGCTTCACCCACGGCAGGACTATATCCTTGTCCTCGTCTATGGTGACGTCTATTATCAACGGCTCGTCGTTCCTCACGGCCCAGGACACGGCCCTCTCCAGCTCCTCGTAGCTGGACGGCCTGATGCCCTCTATCCCGTAGGCCTCGCCTATCTTCAGGAAGTCCGGATTCCTCGCGAATCTCACCGCTATCTGCC
>JGI20127J14776_1000211_pt1 | contig 14589 bp, 17 predicted proteins | sample JossMetagenome_2_FD_14776 | JGI IMG/M metagenome (IMG submission 14776)
ATAGAACACAAAGGTCGCTACACCTGCGGCTATGGCGGTTAATGGATAGGGTAGGTAAGTTAAGTTTACCGGTGGGTAGATACCGAGGAGTACATTGGATATTATGCCACCACCCAGCGCCATGACCTCCTCCCCACCCTTAAGGGCGGGATTTCACCCTGGGGGTCTTGATTGTTACCCCGCCTATTGCGGGGTTATTAAACACCCCAGTAAAGCTGGGGTAGTAAACCTGGCGCATAAGACCCCGCGCAATGGGACAACCCCACCCCTAGAAAGGGGCGAGGCTTGACCATACTGTCACGAATCCAAGCACAATAACGCCGAGTAGATCCATCCCCTTCCTAATGGCTTTCATGGAACCGGACACGGTAAATGCAACTATACCAATGTAGTTTGTTACCGTGAGTACAATATTCATAACGGATCCTTACAGCGCTTTTTATTAAGGACTCCTCTGGCCATTCATTGGGCTGGAAATGTTTAAATAATCTCCAATGCATGGGTTTGATTAATGAGGTATTGGTCAGTTAGTGACGAGGATGTGGTCAATTTGGTTAAGAGGAGGTATAACGTAACCGTGACCTCTGACCAGATAGCTAGGGCTAGGGGTTTTGAGTATAGGATTAGTTGGAAGAAGGCTATTGAAACAGCCAGGGCTGTGAGGTTCCTAACCATTAAGCAGGCGGAGGAGTACATGGAGAGGGTTAAGAAGCTTGAGGCGCCTGTACCCATCAAGGAGTTCACTAAGAAGCAGGCGCACCACAACGTGCCTTGGGTTGGTTGGCCCGTGGCCAAGTGGCCGGTTAAGGTGGCGGATGCCTTCCTAGAGGTCCTTAGGAACCTTGAGAACAACGCCAGTTATAGAGGTTTAAACGTTGATAGCACTGTGATTGTGCATGCATCGGCAAGTAAGGGTATGAGGATTAAGAACTACATGCCGAGGGCCTTCGGTAGGGCTACACCGTGGTTCCACGACACGGTTAACATAGAGCTTGTCGGTGTTGAGCTACCAGCCGACTTGGTCCCAAGGAAGTTCAGTTGGGCCAGGGTCCTTAAGGCTGTATAAGCATTTAACCGACGCCCATTCAATTAACCTTTAGAGGGGTTGGTTATTGGGGAGGTAAGAGAAAGGGGGTTATGGGGAATTTTTGCTGAGAAATTAATTACTGAATTAAGGCGAGTTAACTTAGGACAAAAAGACCGTTACCTGGCTGTTGCGGCAACCCTCTCCATCTCATCCCTCCTCCTTAACGCATAACTGGCTTGGTCATTGTTAGCCGCTGCAATTATCTCGCTGGCTAGACAATCCTCTATGGGCCTTGGGTTATTGAATGAACATGCCCTAGCCCCCTCCGCAATCCACCTTATGGCCAAGTCAAGTCTCCTCATTGGGCTAACATCAACGGAGACTGGGTAAGCTATACCACCGTAGATGACCCTAGTAATCTCCTCCCTGGGGGCTACGTTAACTATGGCGTCAGTAAAAACTTGAACAGGGTTCTTTCCAGTTGCCGTGTAAACTATGTCGAAGGCAGTCTTAACTATCTTATAGGCCTTCTGCTTCTTCCCGGCATTCTTACCGGGCTTCATGAGTTGGTTGATCAGCCTCTCCACTATCGGTATCATAGCCTTGCCGAACTTCCTGTTCTGATACTTACCCTCGGTGTGTGGGAGTATCATCGGCTTGAGACACATATATCTCCTGAGCCCAGGATCCCTCACAACGATGCCGCTGACGTCCCACTTACCGAAGAGTAGTATTGGGCTACCGTCAAGCGCCTTCACGTCCCTCGGGCACTCCTCGATTATCTCAATGCCGGGTGCCAACTCCTCAACCCTGGTGGTTTTCGATAACTGTTGCGCCACGGTGGGGGTGTGTGCATTGGGTTTTTAAAACTCCCGCGCCGGTTAAATTTAATCAATTGGTTGAATGATTTAAATTAAATTGCGAAATCCAGAGTTAGATTTTTAAATAAACCCTTGAAAGGGCCTTATGAGTAAGTTTAAACTACTGCTTGTATCGGACCTACACGGCTCGGAGGTAGCCTATAGGAAGCTGTCTAACGCCGTGAGGTTCTACAAGGTTGATGCAGTGGTACTTGCAGGTGACTTAGCTGGTAAGGTACTTGCACCTGTTATTAAGCTTCCAGATGACTCATATAGGATCCCCATCATCAGCGAGAACAAGGTGTTTAAGGGCAGTGAGGCTGAGGTTAAGATTAAGGAGCTTAGGGCCTCGGGTTACCACGTTAGGGTTGTTAGTGAGGAGGAGCATGAGAGGATGGTTAATGATAAGGATTACTTAAACAAAGTCTTCAATGAAACAATGGCTAAGGACGTTGTTGAGTACCTAAGCATAATTGACGAGAGGTATAGGCAGCAGGGTGTTAAGCTATACATAATACCAGGCAATGACGACCCAAATGAGGTCATTGATGCCGTGGTTAATAGGCAGTGGGGCAGCATAATACCCTTCGACGAGGGCATCGTTAACCTAAACGACCACTTGCTTGTCGGCTTCGGCTACTCCAACATAACCCCCTGGAACACCCACAGGGAGTTGAGTGAGGAGGACATTTACAACAGGTTAAGTAGGTTAATGAATAAGCTTGACGGCGGCGCCTACTCAAGGACAATACTGGTGGTTCACGTGCCACCCCATGGCACGCTAATAGACCAGGCCCCCATGCTGACCAGTGACTTTAAGGTTGTTAGGAGGGGTGGGGAGGTTGTCTTCACCCACGTGGGTAGCACTGGGGTTAGGAGGATTATTGAGGAGTATAAGCCATTAATGGGCCTCCACGGCCATATCCACGAATCGGGCGGTGTTGATTACCTTAAGGTTGATGGTTCAAGGATACCTGTCTTCAATGCTGGTAGTGAGTATCAGTATGGGATACTTAGGGGAATTATAATAAGCATCGATGGTAATAAGGTTAATTACGTGCCGGTTAGGGGTTAATTCAATCCTAAAGCCTCTCAACGACAAGGGCCGTGGCTCCCCCAGTTCCGTGACAGAGGGCAGCAACACCCCTCCTGCCACCAAGGTGCTCAAGGCCGGTTAACAGTGTTGTTACTATTCTAGCCCCGCTGGCGCCCAGGGGATGGCCTATGGCTATTGCCCCGCCGAATATGTTCATCCTATCGTACGGTATGCCCAACCTCCTGTGCACCAGTACGTTAACCACTGCGAAGGCTTCGTTAACCTCGAAGTAGTCTATTGAGCCTAGGCTTAGGTTAAGCTTCCTAAGCACCTTATCTATTACGTACGTGGGGGCCTCGGTGAAACGTCTAGGCTCTATCATGTACCAGGCGTAGCCGATTACCCTGGCTATCGGTTTAAGCCCCAGTTCCCTAGCCTTATCCATCGTCGTGAGCAGCAGCGCCGCTGCGCCATCACTAAGCTGTGATGAGTTACCTGCCGTGTGTAGGCCGTCTGGGGTGAACGCTGGTTTAAGGGCCTTAAGTTTCTCCAGGCTGGTGTCCGGCCTAATACCCTCATCGTGGTCCAGCTTAACCCTCTCCCCACCTATGGTTGAGTCAATGGGCTCCACCTCCTTGAATAACCCACCCTCAGTAGCCTTAACAGCCCTCATGTGGCTCATGTAGGCGTATTCATCAAGCTCATCCCTAGTGATCTCATTCTCCTTAGCCACCATGTCAGCCTCCTGCCCCATCACCATCATTGTCACTGGGTCTATTAACCCATCATACACCATTAGGTCTATTGGCTGAACAACCTTAGTTATGAAGTGTTTAACACCCCACCTGTACTCACTTGGTAGGGCTATCGGCTGGGTGCTCATTGAGTCAACACCACCGGCTATGATTATGGATGCATCACCAAGCACCAACTCCCTGTACGCATCTATAATAGCCTGCATGCCTGATGAGCAAACCCTGTTAACAGTATAGGCACTAACAGAGTTGGGTAAGCCAGCCAATAGCGCTGCGTAACGTGAAATATTCTGCCCCATCCCACCCTGTAGTGTTGAACCGAAGATGACTTCATCAACCATTGACGGCTCAACCCCACTCCTCTTGAGGAGGGCCTTTATCGCCTCAGCGGCCAGTTGAGGCGACTTAACGTTCCTAAGCGCCCCACCGAACTTGCCTATGGGCGTCCTAACGTACCCGACTATAACCACCTCACTGTTCATAGTGGTTAAGCGTGTGGATGTGAATTTAAAAATGTTTAGTAATCAACGAATAGCGTTACGTTGAGTAACTAACTCAATGGAATACTGCCGGTGGGGTTAATTGGCCTAACCCGTATGAAAGCTTTTATACACCCAACAACACACGGCCTGGTGATTATCATCTGGGGCAGGAGTACGCAGTCACACCCTGGGAGGTTAAGGGTAAGGTAGATTACCTAAGGCTCGCCAGGGAGTTCGGTGTTCAGCTACTCACCGACGAGGACCTAAATCTGCTTAAAGGCCTAACTGGGGGTGACGTGCATTACCTAATCAGAAGGGGCTTCTTCTACGCCCATAGGGGTTTTAGGGAGATTTTGGAGAGGGCTAGGTCGGGTGAATCATGGGCGCTGTACAATGGTAGGGGGCCAAGTGGCGACCTGCATATAGGCCACCTAGTCCCCTGGATACTGACAAAGTGGTTCGTGGACAAGTTCAACGTCCACTACTTCTTCGAGTTAACCGATGATGAGAAGTTCCTGGTGAGGGATGGCTACACGCTTGAGGAGACTAATAGACTGGCCTACGACAATGCGCTAAGCCTAATAGCCCTTGGCTTCACGCCGGATAGGCTACACATAATAGTGGACACGGATGACGTGGCTTACCTGTACAAGATAGCCGTTAAGGTGGCTAAGAAGCTAACCTTATCAACGGTTAAAAACACCTTCGGCCTAACGGACTCAAACAACATAGGCGCAACCTTCTTCCCTGCAATGGAGATAGCAGTCGCCTTCCTACCCACGGAGCTTCTTAACAGTGAAACCCCCGTATTAATACCCACAGCCATAGACCAGGACCCATACTTCAGGCTAGCCAGGGATATTGCTGAGACCCTCAACTACCCCAAGCCGGCCACGTTATACAGTAAGTTTCTCCCTGGCTTAACAGGTGAGGATAAGATGAGCGCCTCTAACCCTGACTCAGCCCTATACATCAATGACGATGACAAGGAGGTCAGGAGGAAGATAATGAACGCCTTCACCGGCGGCCAACCAACAGCCGAACTCCAGCGTAGGCTGGGTGGTAACCCAGACATATGCCCAGTCTACAGGTACCACACACTCCTCAGTGATAACGATGATGAGGTTAGGAGGATTTACGAGGACTGTAGGGGTGGTAGGCTTCTGTGCGGTGAATGCAAGCTGATACTTTATGAGAGGGTTAGCGCCTTCCTAAATAGGCATAGGGAACTGAGGGAAAAGGCTAAGGATAAGGTAAGTGAATACAAGATATCAGTTAAGTTTAAGTAGTCAATAGTCCTAAGCCGCTTAAACAAGCCAGGTGATACCCTCGTGGTGGTTGGTTACTGACCGATCCTCAACCTAATCCTTATCCCAGCTCTCCTAGCCTTAACGTAAACGTCAGTCTCCCTAATCCTCCTAACGAACAGCTCAACAATCGGCCTTAACCTATTAACCTCACTGGGTGGCACAGTACCCCATTGTGGGCAGTATTTATCAACCACGACGCCGAGCTCATCATCGTAGTTAAGTGGGTACAGCCTACAGCCAATGGGCCTATTCTCGTAAATTTTGCATAGTTTAGTCTCCTCATTAAAGAAAACACAGTGACCATTAACATTCCTCAACCTCCACACCCCACTATCTTCATCAAAAACAGCGAAGTCCTCTAACCTATACCCAAGGGTCTCAATTCTCTCAATATCCTCAGGTAGTAGCTCCATTTTGGTGTCTATGCAACATAGGCCACAGATGGTGCACTTGAACTTAACCTCAATGTACCTTAAGTCACCTATCACATTACTCATGCCTAGCACCAATACAGCGAAACGAAGGCAAGTAATGATTAATAAACCCTACGCCAAAAACCACACAGCAGAACACCCCCTCAAAAGCGGGGGTTATTGATTATCACCTACGCCTATGGTTAACCCACCTGCTGTTGCAGGCTTAGTTAGGATTAAGCGTAATAATTAGATGGTGATGCGCACCGCCTATAAATACTCCCCAACGCTCAATTTGAGGATTCCTTAGGTGTTAAGTTTAAGGAAAGACTTAAATACTAGGATCTAAATGGTGGTTCGTGCCAAAGAAGAGGAAGAATAGGGGTAGGCATAAGGGAGATAAGGGTAAGGAGTCGGTGGTTTACTGCGATAACTGCGGTAAAATGATACCGAGGTCTAAGGCCGTTAGGGTCACGGTACCCTACTCACCAATACCCGCGGATTTGGCTAAGGAGCTTGAGAAGCAGGGTGCAATAATACCCAGGTACTATATTACCAAGACTTACTGCATAAACTGCGCAATATACCTAGGAGTCATTAAGGTTAGGTCTGAGGATGAGAGGAAGAACAGGAAGCCAATTTTAAGGAGCCAGCAGAAGCCACTACAGAGACTCCCAGTCGCTGCACCAGCAACCCCAGCACCCCCACAGGCGCCCACGGGTAATGAGACAGCTCAGGCAGGCTCAAACCCAACCAACACCAGTGGCGATGTTCAAACAACCAAATGAAGCCACTTATCCAATGAGGGTGGCTGAATCTATACCATTATTAATACACGTACCCCATGGAAAAACTTATAAACCATAATGAAACAAGCAGTCTTAAGGGCCCGTAGTCTAGCTTGGTTAGGATGCCCGCCTGACGTGGCTTGGGGCTGGTGGGTCTGCAATCACAAAGCCCCAGGCATTGGATCGCGGGAGATCCCGGGTTCAAGTCCCGGCGGGCCCACCAGGCTATAGAGATTCTCGTTGGGAAAATGCTTAATTAGCGTTGAGTTAAACGTGAGGTGATGAGGATAAACTTATCATTGGTGGCTGCGGTTTTGATGCTTGTATTATTAGTGGAGTTGCTGCTGGCCATCGGTGGCATATCGGGTAGGTACATCACCCTCGCCAGTAATTATACTAGTCTAAGCGCCGAGTACTCGACCCTTAAGGTTAATTATAATGAACTAGTGATGAAATACTCGTTGATTAGCGTTAACTACAGTAAGTTAAAGGGCAACTACACTAACCTAGTGAGTTCATACGGTAGGTTACTGGCAAGTTACAACATAACCGTGGCCATGTATAATGAGACATTGGGTAAATATGATGAGTGCTTGAACACTAGTAATTACCTAAGAATGAAGGTGAGTAATTACACTAGAATCATAAGCAATCTATACGTTAACATCTCCAAGTCCAACAGCATAATTAAGGCCCTAACCAGTAATCTAATGCTGTGCAATAGGACCCTTGAGGCTGTTACGGGTAATTATAGTAATAAAACCGCTATATTGCAAAATTACATTAATTCTCTTTACAGAAATTATACAATATTAAACGCTAGATACTACTTATTAGAGGCAAACTACAGCAGTTTAATGAATACCCTAAGTCACCTAAACAATACTTTACTTAACCTGAACAATACCGTGAATTACCTGAAGTCCGGGGGCTACATCTATGAGTATAGTTTAAGAAACCTACATTCAACGTGCAACGTAACCATAGTGGGCAGTGGCGGTTCCGGCTTAATCAACGTGACGATTAAGCCTACGCTTAACCTAGCCAGTCAAATATTGAGCTACGGCAGTGAGGTAATGTTGATAATCAACATCCCAGTGTACCAAGGTAACCCAATACTGGTGGCTATAGGGCGAGTTAAGGTTAATGGCCAGTTAATCAACATTGAGTCTAATGTAACCGTTAGGCAGGTTAACGGCAGCCTAGAGCTCATCGAGTCGATAAATATAATAGACTCGCTAACCGTGGTGGATACTGTGATCCTACCCAGTGAACCACACATCATAGCTTCAGTAACCATAACTCAGTATGACCAATCAAAGCCTCTAGCCCTAGACATACTCTACTCCCTCCAGAACCAGAATGCGGTCTCGGCTTTATGCATTGTTAATGTTGATTGATTCGACTACGATGCGCTGGTGACCTCATCATACTCCATAGGCACTGTATTGCTTTCGGTTAACTCAATCTCCACAGCCAGTTCGGTTAAATCGTCATGCCCACTATACATCTTCGCTATCGACAGTAGTGAAATTGAGGATAGGAGTAGGAATAATCCACTGAACACCACACCTGCATTAGTCATCACAACTATGTAACCGTTACTTAGGTATATGCTAATTGGTAGTGGGATCATTAGGAGTAGCCCCAGTGCAAGTAGTGATGTCGGGATAAGTAACTTAAGCGATGCCTTACCGTCATTAAGGATGCTCTTCACCACACGCCTGTACATTAACCTAGTTAGTAGCAGTAACATAAGCCCCAGTATGGATGAGATTACGGAGGCCTCTAAAAGAAGGTAGTATAGCTTATCAGGTGTTATCGTTACAAACACTATACCATTAGGGTTATCACTCACGACTATGGTGTCGAGGGGTAGGGGTATGGTTATGTGTGAGTTAAATCCCCTACTGAAGGCTATGAACGTTGAGAACCCTATGTTGGTGAAGAATATGAACGCTAATGCAATAACGGCCACTGTGTATATCAGCAGGACTACGTCTATCCTGTTCATTACGTTGTTAGTTGAATAGCCGGTTTTTAAATATTAATATTCGATGCTTGAAAACCAGGATTTTAAAGAAGTAAACTAAAACATTATATGTAGTCATCGAGACCCAGCTTCTTCAAGTGACTCTTAATCTTGGATACATCCTTTTCCAGCTTCTTAGCCTCCTCTGCAACATCCTTAACCTCCTTATCCCTCATATTTAACGTGCACTCGCCATTAGGAGCCATGGCGTGGGCGCTGCATGCTGCGTACTGGCACTTGTAGCCTATGCATGGGTCATTAGTTAGGCCGCATATTGCCTTACCCTGGATAAACCTTAAGGCTTTCTTAACGCAGATGAAGTATTGGCAACTAGCCCCAATGCAAAGCTGAACCTTAGCTGGGGCCTTTGGGACAGTAATCCTCACGTTAACCCCCGTTCACTAGGCTTGCTAACTTAAAATATTTAAGCATTTTTCCCCAGCCCTTCCATACCAGTCCCAATGCATTTAACGTTAGGAACGTGCTCAGCCTGGTTTAGACCAATCACTTCTCATCCCTACCACGCCTCATCATTCCTAATTAGCCCTAAGGCTCAGTCGGCCTATTTAAAACACTTTAACTTAACCCCTGCCAACGGATAACAGCAATAACACAGTTCACTACTGTATAGGCAGGGGAAGCGGCCTTATTATTGCACCTTAACCATTGGGAATGGTATCACCTCCTTGATTGAGTATTGGCCTATTAGGACCATGACTAACCTGTCAATACCCACACCTAGGCCACCCGTGGGCGGCATGCCGTAGCTGAGGGCCATCACGAAGTCGTAGTCGTAGGGGTGGGCCTCCTCGTCACCCCTCTTGAAGCGTTCAGCCTCCTCCTCGAAGAACTTATGCTGAAGTACAGGGTCATTAAGCTCAGTATATGCATTTGCCAATTCGAGACCGGCTATGTATAGTTCGAAGCGTTCTATTAAACCAGGCTTGGACCTATGGGGCTTACACAGTGGTGTTGTTTCCTGGGGATAGTCGGTTACGAAGGTTGGCTGGATAAGCTTAGGCGCAACGAGCTTATCGAAGAGCTTCTCAATCATGAGTCCCCTGACGTACTGCCCACCCCTGGGCACAAGCCTATTCTCATCCATTAGCCGCCTTAACTCCTCATCGCTCATCTTCTCAACATCCCTACCTAACTCGCTGCTGAGTGCCTCATACATGGTAACCCTCTTGAAGGGGGCTGTCAGGTTAATCTCAATGTGCCTCCCCTCACCAATGGGGTATTTGACCGTTGATGAACCAAGCACCTTAACTGCCACCTGCGATATCATTTCTTCAGTCAGCTTCATCACATCATTATAATCGGCGTAGGCCCAGTAAAGCTCAAGCATTGTGAACTCCGGGTTGTGGTGTACGTCGATATCCTCGTTCCTAAAGACCTTACCGATCTCGTAAACCTTATCAAAACCACCCACTATGAACCTCTTCAGGTAAAGCTCAAGGCTAATCCTCAGGTACCAGTCCTCATCGAGGGCATTAACATGGGTCTTAAAGGGCTTGGCCAATGCCCCACCGTAGACTGGTTGAAGAACAGGGGTCTCAACCTCAAGGAACCCCCTTGAGTTGAGGAACTCCCTTATCGCCTGAATCACCCTAAACCTAGTTTGAATTACCCTCCTGGCCTCACTATTGTAAAGGAGGTCAAGGTACCTGTGCGTGTACCTCCACTCGGTAGTGTACTTACTCCAGTCAGGTGGTTCAAGCAGCGCCTTTGAGAGTAGCTCATAGTTGCGGACCAATAGCGTTAATTCACCCTTAAGCGTGTAGAATAAGTCACCCTCAACCCCTATGATATCGCCCCTGTCTATGAACCTATGGAACTCCTCAAGCCTCTCACCAAGTTCATTAACCCTCAGGTAAAGTTGAAGCTCTCCCCCTCATCAAAGATATCGACGAATGATGCCTTACCATGTCTTCTGATGTTAGCAACCCTACCTACCGTCCTGATACCCCTGTAGAATGGGTCATGGCTAACCGGGTAATTCTTAGCCAACTCCCTTATCTGCGCAATGGTGTAAGTGAACTCGAACTTATGCGGATAAGGATTAACACCCCTTCTCCTCAACTCCTCAACAACCCTTAACCTGTTGGGGTCCCACTGGGGTTTATACATACTTAACGGCAAGGCGGCAGTGGCCTTTTAAACCTTGTACCCCTCATGATCAATTAACAATTACGCCGTTAAGCCACCTAATAACAATTATAATTTAAGTTGAATATAAATGAGACTACATAAGTTAAGCACTTAAATCACCTAGAGTTAACTAGCCCCTGATGCTGCAGGTGGATGATGACCTAGTGGATGCATTAATGATACTTGGGTTGTCTAAAAAGGAGGCCACGGTGTTAGCCTACCTAATAATGAGAGGTAGCGCCACTGCCAAGGACATAATGGCCGACCTATCAATACACCAACCCCAACTATACAATGTAATGATGTCCCTGGAGAGGAAGGGGTTTGTTAATATTCAGCACAGTAAACCCAAGGTCTACGAGCCAATAAGCGTAGGGTTAATAATGGAGATGATTGAAAATGAGGCGTCAAGGCGTAAGCAAGCCATCGTGAGGGCCATTTCCTCATTAACCAGGGGTGAAAGGTCAAGGAGCCTGGTGTGGGTTACGAGGGGTATTGATAATATTGTGAATAACTCCGCGGCATTGATTCAGGAGGCTAAGAGTGAATTGTACATATCAGCGACCCCCATGTTACTAGGTAGGTTGTTAAAGTACATTAAGGGCCTTAACCCAAGGGTTAAGGTATACGTATTCATCTACCCCTACTTAGATGAGGAGTTATTAACAAGCCTAAAGGGCATTGATAATGTAGTTGAGGTTAAGACCAATAGGCTTGGCCCATTCTCCCTAATATCACCAGACGCAGAATCATGCGTGTTCACAATGATTAAGGCCAGTCTGGGCGATAAGAACGGCGCCTACGGCTACGTGTTTAGGGATAGGGCAATGACCCTGCAGTTCATACATAGCCTGTTCGATGCGTGGAGGCGTGCCCAAACGGTATACAGGAGGGAGTTTAAGGAGTCGGATTACCCATTGGTGTTCAACTCGCACAGGTTCGCCACCTGGGAGATACTTAGGGCTAGGGAGATTGGGTTAAACATAGAGGTTAAGGTTAAGGGTTACTTAACAAAGACAGGTGAGGAGGTGAGCCTAATTGGTACACCTGTTAACGTAACCATAAGTAGTGATGTGGTGAACTTCAAGCTAATACCCAAGGGCGGCGGCAAACCAATACTAGTGGGTGGCACAAACGCATTGATTGAGGACGTGGAGTCCGAGTACGTTGAAATTAACCCCTTGAGCCAAGGCACGTAACCTCGCCAGTGACTTGAACAAATTATACTAAGCCATGTAGTAAAATTTAAAAACACCAGCACATTAAACAGCCTATGTCCAATAACGAACCCTCAATGGTAAGGGTAATGGTTATACTGGCCGTGGCTGTAATGGCCGTGTATGGTGCAGCGGTTGTGTATGCTCAGCAGAGGCCACAGATCATAGGTGGAAACCCAGTAACAATAATACTAACCCCTGGCACACCAATGTGGAATCCCTACGCGCCAAGCAACATGATTGGTAACACGTGGGACTACCTACCAGCTGGCAGCCTTCAACCCATTAACAGGCCAATGGTGGCCTATACTAGCCGAAAATTGGACTGTTCAGGTTTTGCCTAATGGTAGTGGTGTTTTGACTATTTACCTTAGGCCTGGCCTATACTGGTTCAACGGCACTAATGCAATACCCTTCACTGCTTGGGATGTTTATGCTCAGTTTTACATTGGCATGAAGGCATTCGCCTGGTATGTGCCTTGGATTAACCAGTCCCTAGTGGATGAGGATGTTAGGGTGTTGAACAACTACACGATACAATTCCTATTCCAGAGATGGACCCCGTACATACCATACTGGCTACTAACAAGCTGGATAGACGTACCATACCCAGTCTGGAAACCAATAGTGGATAAATTAAAAACAATGAATGTTACTCAGGCGGCTAAATTCGCAACAAACATAACCGAGTACGTGGTTCCATACTACGGCTTATACCCGTATTACCTAAGCTATGTTAGCACAACCTACCTCCACTTCACCCTTGAACCACCCAACCTGTTAAGCTCATGGTACCAGGTCTTCCCCTTCGCCGCCTGGCAGTACTACGACCCAACGGCTGTGGTTTGGGAGACTGGCGGCAACACGCAGGCCTTAAGCGGCATGCTTGCCGGTAAGATTACGTACGACTGGATCGGGTTATCTGAAGCACAGCTTAAGATTATCAACAGTACACCGGGCTGATGACCTCCTCCCCGCCTTGAAGGGTGGGGTTTGACTGTGGGGGTCTCGATTGTTACCCCCTCTTTGGGGGTTACTGAAAACCCTAATAGAGCTGGTGTTTATAAACATATCCCACGTAGTGGGGCAACCCCGCCCCTAGAAGGGGCGAGACTTGGCATGCCTGTCACGGTCACTGTGCTTACCGCAGTAGTGGTTGAGACCGCTGTTGTGGTGACTGTACTTGTAACAGTAGCCGTGGAGGTGACCGTTGAGACCGCAGTAGTCGTAGTGGTTGTTGTGGTGGTAGTCGTAGTAACCGTAGTTGATGTTGTTACTGGAATGTACGGTATGTGGAAGTATGACGCTACGCAAGCCTGTAGTGATGGGTCTGGGTTAGGTATGCCTGGGAATTCACTGGCCATCATCATCCAGTCGGTGAAGCCACTTGGTGCAAGCACCGTAAATGCTAGTTGTGTTCCGTTTGGTGTGTACCGGTATCCGTTAATCTTCTTAAAGCCTAGGCTATCAAGCATCTGAGCAGCCTTAGTCCAGTTGTAGCTGCATGGTATTATGAACTGCCTAACATCAGGTGGATAAGTGTTCTCAGTGCCCGGTATCACTGGGTTCGGGTAGTAGGCTGGTTTACTAATCGCTAAGCCCCCATGCAGCAGCAACCTCAGTCCTATTAATCACATCACAGATAGCCTCCCTAACCTGAGGAATATCCCACGGGTAGTAGTGAGGATTAATAGCAATACCCATGGTGGAGAACACCGGTAGTGCGAATGATGACATAATGGTTAAGTCTTGCCTTTTATGGTGGTGTTGTTTCTTTGTTTGTTTAAAGTTTTAGTCTTTTGGTTGGTATTTTTGCTTCTGGTTACTTTTTAATTCCTCCTTTGCTTAGCTTTTCCTGGTGCCTAGGGTAGTGCCCCCGAGAGGGGGTTTAGCCTATTCGGATGAGCCGGTGGGTCGATCACCCACTGTTTTCACTACCCTAGGCACACCTTCCTCCTCCACTCCTAAACTAAAGAGGAGTGGGAAATCAAGGAATGGTAATGAGGAAATACGCACCGTTAGATTGAGGTTGTTGCCTAATGGTTCTCAAGAACGCAAGCTACGTAGGATTGCTGATGCCACAGCTAGGCTGTGGAATGAACTGAACTATGTTAGGCTGGTGCAGTTTAGGGAGAGTGGTGAGGTGGATTTCAAGGGTACGGAGCATGAGTTTTATCACAGGTACAAGGATAGGCTTGGTGTTAATGCTGGGCAGGTGATTAACCTAAATAATTGGATGTGGAATTCATTCTTCGAACTATCTAGGCAGTATGAACAAGGCAAGCTACCGAAGTTTATGAATAAACCATCACCACCTGGTTTTTGGAAGGACAAGCTACTAGGCAGGAGGTTGTTGATCATTTTAGTGAGGAATGATAGGTACTACATTGAGCCAGTTAATGGTGGGGAGGGCTACCTAGTCCTCAAGGACTGGGGTTTGAAAATAAAGTATGCTGGTAGAATCAAGTGGAGTGGTAAGCAAGGTATGCTCACAATCAAGCTTGAGGATAATAGATGG
>JGI20127J14776_1000214_pt1 | contig 14565 bp, 13 predicted proteins | sample JossMetagenome_2_FD_14776 | JGI IMG/M metagenome (IMG submission 14776)
CTCTTCCGAGGTCTGAAAAGGTTTCCCTAAAACCTCCTGCCAGACCCTTTTTCCTTCCATGCAAAAGTAAAGGGGTATTTCGTTTAAAGACTTTCTAAAAGGCTCTAAAATTTTTTTGTAGGCTTTAATCCTTCTCTCAATAAAATATCGATACTTTTGGTCAAGACCTCGTATGAACTCATCGGCGTAAACCTTAGTCTTAGGGAAATTTTTTAGCGCTACCTCTTTAAGCTCAGGTGGAAACCTCAACATCCCAAGGCTAATCCAAGCAATTTTATTCAGAGGAAACCTGTTTAGGATCTCTTCAAGAACTTTAGAATACTCGGCTTCTCCCCCTTCATATAGGATGATAGGGTCAAAATGGAAAGCAAGGCTAAAGCCATGTTTTAGAGCCTCCTCTGCGCTTTGGAACCGAGCTTTTAAACTCGCCGTGTGCTTTTCTTCTTTTTCTATTATTCTCTCTGTGTTTACTGACCAGGCAAAGATAATTCGTTTATCACTTGGAAGCCCTGAATAAAAGGCTGAAGAAGGAGCAGTTTTAGTTTTAAGCTCAAGGACTGCAAAAGGGTCAGTCTCTATCCAAAACTCTATCAAGGTCCTTGCTACACCGGTTATAGCCTCAAAGACTAAGCTATCTGTAAATTCACCCGTGCCTAAGCGTGTAAGCTCTCCTTTTTTTGATCTTTCTTTAAGAAAAGAATGGAGACTTGTAAGCCCATCCTCGATCAAGTTTGCCCAAATCCTAAACCCAGGCCTATTGAAATAGGCTTGAAGTATACAGTAGGAGCACCCAAGAGGACAATTTTCCGCAAAATGAAAGATAATATACCCGCAACATAGATAGTTCTTAGTCCCCGGACATTTCTTTACGAAAGCTCCTTTGTAAGGAGTTATAAAGACGACTGGCTCGTCAACCTGCCTTTCACCCTCATGAGACCTCTCAACATCTAAGCTAACAATTGAGCTAGAATGAACTCTTTTTAAAATTTCGTTTGTTAACCTAAAATTTACAGCTTTTTCATCAACGACTAACTTCAAGGTATTTTCAGAGGTAATTTTTAATCAAAATTTCAGCGATTTGAACGGCGTTCGTTGCTGCACCCTTTCTGAGGTTGTCAGCAACGACCCACATGTTAAGCCCCTTCTCAATGCTCAAGTCCTCTCTTATCCTTCCGACAAACACCTCATCCCTTCCGGCCACATCGACTTGCATTGGATAAAGCTTGTTCTGAGGGTCGTCAAGAACGACCACACCTGGAGCTTTCCTCAAGATTTCGCGAGCCTCCTCAGCAGTTAGCTTCTTTTCGGTTTCTATGTTTACGCTTTCTGCATGTCCGTAAAAAACTGGGACCCTAACAGTTGTTGCAGTAACAGCTATGCTTGGGTCTTCCATAATCTTTTTTGTCTCCTCAACCATCTTCATCTCTTCTTTAGTGTAACCGTTTGGTAAAAAGACATCGATATGAGGAATGCAATTAAAGGCAATCCTTTGAGGAAGATGCTTAGGCAAAGGCATGGGACTTCCTTCACACCAAGCCTTAGTCTGCTCCATAAGCTCAAAGATAGCCTTCTGCCCTGCGCCAGAAACAGATTGGTAGGTCGAAACTACAACCCTCTTTATCCTTGCCACATCATGAAGAGGCTTCAAAACAACAACCATCTGAATGGTGGAGCAGTTTGGATTTGCGATGATGCCTTTTTTGGTATAACCAGCCACCGCATGAGGGTTGACCTCAGGGACAACGAGAGGGACATCCGGATCCATCCTCCAGGCGCTCGAGTTATCTATCACCACCGCACCGTCTCTCGCAAAAAGCGGGGCAAAATCAAGGCTTCTTTGCGCACCAGCCGAAAAAAGGGCAATATCAATGCCTTTAAAGTTCTTTGCCTCTTCCAAGGCTTCCACAGGGATCTGCTCACCTTTGAAGGGAAGCAGCATACCTTTTGACCTTGTTGAGGCAAAAAGACGCAACTCCTTAACTGGAAAATTCCTTTCTTCAAGAACGGTTAGCATCATCCTTCCAACCGCACCCGTTGCCCCAACCACAGCCACCGTATACTCCTTCATTTTTTCCTCCAAACTCAAGATTTTGCACAAAATAGCATACATCCATAAACTTTCAACGCCTATTGGTTGGATTAGAGGGAAAGACATCAAGTTGGCTTAAGGCGATAGGAAATTATTCCTTCCCAAGTTGTAGCTATCGATGATAAAGGGTTAGTTACTATTAAGTGTCAAAAATTTTTTTAGGCTTTTTTTTCTAACAAAAGCCCAACAAAATCATGAATTTTTTTTGCTACCTCTAAAAGCTCCTCTGGGGGGATCTGCTTGATAACCTCATTGGTTCTTTTATCTATTACCTGAACGACTACCTGCCCAACATCCTTGTTGTACACAAGCTTAGTTTCAAGATTAAAAAGAGAAAGAAAGTGATTGAGGGCTTTTGTAAGCTCCCTAAGCTCTTCTTGGCTTAATTTTGTTTGATCCTTGTAAGATGATACCTGTGCTTTTTCAACCCTTTGAACGGATTCTTTTTGTTGAGTTTGTTGAGCCTGCATACCGGGGTCTAAAACAATGTGTTTTTGAAGTTCTACCTTCATGTTAATCCTCCTGGCTAAGGCTTATCAAAACAAATTAGAAAATTTCTGTTTATTTTATTCGGCTATTCTAAAATAAACTTAAATCTTCCTCCAGAGATATAAGGTGACCACTCCAAAGGTTAAACTTTTTGTAAAAACCTCGGAAAAACTTGATTTTCTTAGCATTTCTCTTACTGTTTCCACCTCTGGAAATTTTTCTATGGATGTAGCAAGATACCTGTAAGCTTGATAATCTCCTGCAAGCAGGCCCCCGATTATGGGTATGATGTTTTTTAGATAAAAAAAATATACATTCCGTAAAATGGGAAGTTTAGGCTTTGAAAATTCTAAAATTGCAAGAATCCCATTCTTTTTTAGCACCCTATGCATCTCCCGCAGTGCCTTATCTCGATTAACCAAATTTCTAAAACCAAAGGCAATGGTTACCGCACCAAAGGTTTCGTCCTTAAAGGGAAGCTCCTCGGCATCCCCACAAACTGGATAGACGAAAGAAAGGTCAGGCGCTCTTTTAGTTAGACCAAACTTTAACATTTCCCGGCTTAAGTCTAAGGCAAAGGCTATACGCTTTTTTCTTTTCAAAATCTCTAAGGTCAAGGTGTAGGGACCACAGCAGAGGTCAAGGATAGGAGGATCAACCTCATCTAAGGCTTGAGAAACTTCCTTTCTCCAGCCCTTGTCTTGCCAAAAACTACAAACGCTATTTACCAAGTCATAATACCGGGTGATCTTTCCAAACTTATCCTTCATAAAATCTTTATGAACTGTGCTTTTATCCATGCTTAAAAGTGGACAAACTTAAGAGTGGGTATTTTTGAAATTATCCCCATATCAAGCAGGTTTTGGCAAAAATAAAGGAATGCCCTTTGCTTTAGACCAGAGAAATCAAATTCAAGATGATGAAGATAATCAAGGAGAAAGGTTTTATCCAAAGAGGAGGAATGTTCTTTGACGATGAGAGCAAGGTCGGCTAAAGCTCTGGCTCGACTAAGGTATAGGTTTTCTGCAAGGCTTCTTAATTCCTTTTTGTAGAGCGACAGGACCTCCTTTCTTACCAAAAGGAGGGCAAAGATAAAGGGATAGCCCGTTTCTTCAAGCCAAACCTCAGCAAGGTCGGTAACATAAGGAAATTTTTCGGTAAAGAGTAGCTCAAGCGCCTCGTTCCCTATGGCTAAGTAGCCATCAATAGTTTCAAAAAAAGCTTTAGCCTTTTCCTTGCTTAAACTTCGAGATGAATGGCTGAGCTTCAAATAGACCGGCTTAATTTTTTTCATCTTTTCAAGGACAAGACGAAGGAGAGCAAAGGAAGTTTCAGTCTCTGGCGTTATGCCAATGGTTTTACCTGAAAGCTCTGAGAGAGGAACTTTGTGAAAGAGGCAAACACTCTTTACCTTACCAACCGCGCTTATAGAAATGTCAGGAATAAGAATGTAATCTTCAAAGTGTTTAGCATAAAAAACGCTTGAGCAAAGACCACAATTGATCTCTCCTATAGCCAATTTCTCGTTTAACCGAGAAGGCACATCAAAAACGAGCTCAATTCCTTTCATCCTTGGAAGATGATAAAGAAAGGGCAAGGTGTTTAGGTAATTAGGGAAGCCTACCCTAAGCATGGATCCTATAGACGATTTTTTTCTCGGCTCGAATAAATTCGATAAGGGCTTTTTCTGGGTCTTCAGTCAATGGAAAAGAAAGGCTTATGGCTAAAAGGTCAGGGGTTGCCCCTTCAGTTAATTGGCAAGCGCCGTCAAACCCAAGGGCTTTAGCCCCCCTCTGTGTGGCCATAAAAAGTAGTTCCGTTGCTGGGACTTCTGGATAAAAACTGTGTAAAGTCTTAATCTCTTCGAAGATAGAAAGCCTATCAACGCTTGCTAAGGAATCCGTCCCAAGAACAACCCTAAGTCCGCAGGCTAAAAGCTGAGGAAGCTTTGGGATGCCTGCCCCTGTGTAAAGATTACTCCGAGGACAAAGGCAGATTATCGGGTTTCGTTTTTTAAGGATCCTAAGGTCATCTTCTGTTAAGTGAACGCAGTGGACCAAGATTGTGTTTTCGTCAAGAACCCCTAAGCTTTCAAGATAAGAAACGGGTGTGAACCCCTTTACGGTAAAGCTCTCGTCCCACTTCCTCCTTGAAACAAGAAGATTAACCAAAGGCCCTCTCCCCGTAGCAAAAAGTCTACTTCCTCCTGAGATTCTGCACAATGGATCATAAAGGGCGTTTTATGTCTCCGAGTATAGGATTTTATAGCCTGGATCATGATGGGGGTAACAGTGTATGGAGAATGGGCTGAGTAGGTAGTTCTAACTCGTCCATTGATGCTCTGCCTATCCTTAAGCTCTATTTTCCCTTTAAAACAGAGAATTTCTTCGAAAAAATACCCTCGAAGTGGTGATTCCTTGAGAACAGGAATAGTTATACCTGTGTTTCCAACATCTCCCAGGATAGAAATCCCCTCCCTCCAAAGCTCAAGCAGGGCAAACCTTGCCGACTCCGCCATTTCTACTGGAGTTAAAGTTTCCCTTTTTTTAATAACCTGATAAAGCCAGTTAATAAATGATCCTGATGGTAAAATCCTAAACCTTAAAGCTGAAAGCTCAAGGTGAGTGTGCACATTGGCTAAGGCCGGGAACAAAACCAAGTCCTCAAGGTCTATGAACTTGGCTTTAGGAGGTGCTTGCTTAAGCTCTTTATACGAGTATATACCAACTATTTTTTGATCTTTTATCTCAACGCAACCAGAAAAAATAGGAGGCTTGGTGACAGGAATGATGACTTTTGCCCTAAATATGTAGTGCTCTTTGGGATGGATTAATATTTCTTCCATGTTTGATTTAGGCTCTATTCAAGAAGGGTATAGTCCATCCTTCTTCTCTTAGGAATGTAGCCTGCTCCTATGATGTATCTCCGAATTTCTTCCTCGCTTAAACGAAAAGACACTCCTGTTGCGGAAACAACATTCTCTTCAATCATGGTGCTTCCAAAATCATTTCCTCCAAAATCAAGGGCAAGCTGGGCTATCCTTGGTCCTTGAGTAACCCAAGATACCTGAATATTCTTAATGTTATCAAGATAGATCCTACTTATGGCTAAAACTTGCAAGTATCTTGCCGAACCTACTTTTTTAAGATGGGAAAGCGCGGTATTTCCTGGCTGAAAGGTCCAGGGTATAAAAGCAGTAAAACCTGAAGTTTTATCTTGGAGGCTTCGTATTTTATCTAAGTGTTCGATTATGTCTTCTTCTGTTTCAACATGCCCAAACATCATGGTTGCCGTGGTTTTAAGACCAAGTTTATGGGCGCATTCCATAACATAGAGCCATTCTTGTGAGGTTGCCTTGCGAGGTGAAATCTGCTTTCGGACCCGGTCAACAAGGACCTCAGCCCCACCACCAGGAATAGAATCAAGACCTGCAGAGATAAGCCTTTTTAGAACCTCTTCAACAGATAGCCCCGAGGTTTTACTAAGATAGATAATCTCAGGCGGTGAAAGAGCATGAAGATGGACCTGAGGAAACCTCTGTTTAATGAACCTAAATAGGTCTTCGTAGTACTCTAATGTAAGCTCGGGGTGCAACCCTCCTTGTAAGAGGATTTGGTATCCTCCAAGGGCGAAAGTTTCTTCTATTTTTTTAGCAATCTCCTCGTGGCTTAAAAGAAAAGCCTTTGGGGAGTTTGGTGGGACAAAGAAGGCACAAAATTTACATCCTGAAATACAAACGTTCGTATAGTTGATGTTTCTATCGACGACATAGGTAACTATTGGCTGAGGATTCAACCTAAAACGGACTTCTCTTGCTAAAGCACCAAGGTCATGAAGAGGAAGCTTAAAAAGGAGAAGCCCCTCTTTAGGGGCTAACCTTTCTCCAGCCTTAACTTTTTCTTTTATTTTCTCAAGCTCCTTCATTTTTCGATGCCAAGCCTTGCAGGAACACCGCAATCATAATAATGCTTTATCAGCTTCATCTCAGTAACCAGGTCAGCCTCATAAATTAAGCTTTGCGGGGCATATCTTCCAGTAATAACAACCTCAAGGTAAGTTGGCTTTTTTTGTAAAAAAGAAATAAGCTCACTCTCGCTGATTATACCCCAATTTAGGGCATAAGTAAGCTCATCAAGAACAAGAACTTGATATTCTCTCTTTTCGGCAACTTCTAAAGCTCTCTTCCATCCTCTTCGTATTTCTTCTATCAATTCTTGAGAGAGGTTGCCCATTACAAAACCACCAGCGTGGAAGTTTTGATACAAAACTTGAGGATAGAAGCTTTTAAGTATCTTTACTTCGGATGAAGTAGGAGGTTTAAAGAACTGAAAAAAGGCTACCTTTAACCCAGCACCGATTGCCCTGATGGTTAACCCTAAGGCTGCTGTCGTCTTCCCCTTCCCCTCCCCAATGTAAAGTTGCACATAACCCCTTCCCCATTCCATGTTCTCCAATTTACTACAATATGCTTTTTATACCACACCTTGACAGGTATTATTCCTTTTGTTAATCTTTAAAAAATTAGCTCAAAGGGGGGGAGTATGTCTGAAAGACCCTTCATCCTTTTCTTTAAAGATATCTCCTACAAAGATGTCCCCTTGGTTGGTGGTAAAAATGCCTCCTTGGGGGAAATGTATTCTAAACTTACCCCAAAGGGGATAAACGTTCCGGATGGGTTTGCCGTCACCGCTGAGGCTTATAGATACTTTATTCAAAAGAATCATCTTGATGACAAGATTAGAGAAGCCCTAAAAGGGCTTGACACCCACGATGTACTTGATTTACAGCGTAGGGGAAGGATCGTTAGGAACCTCATTCTCAACGCTCAAATGCCAAAGGAGCTTGAAGAGGAGATAAGAAAAGCCTACCGTATCCTTGAAGATGAGTATGGTAAAAATTTGGATGTTGCGGTAAGGTCCTCAGCCACCGCTGAAGACCTTCCTGATGCTTCCTTTGCTGGCCAACAGGAGACCTATCTTAATGTAAGAGGCGAGGATGCAGTAGTTGAGCATGTTAAAAAGTGCTTTGCTTCTCTGTTCACAGATAGAGCTATCTCTTACAGAGAGGACAAAGGATTTGACCATTTCAATGTTTATCTATCGGTAGCTGTCCAGAAGATGGTCCGCTCCGACTCTGCTTGTTCTGGTGTTATGTTTACCCTTGACACAGAGAGCGGTTTCAGGGATGTTGTCTACATCACTGGTTCTTGGGGGCTTGGAGAGTATGTTGTTCAGGGAAAAGTTAACCCGGATGAGTTTTATGTCTTTAAGCCTACCCTCAAGCTTGGTTATAAACCGATCGTCACAAAAAGGCTTGGTTCAAAGGATGTAAAGCTTGTTTATGGTTCAAACCCAAAGAAACCTTTAAAAGAGGTTAAAACCACTTACGATGAAAGAAAGCGTTTTGTGCTTGACGATGAAGAAATTTTAACCCTTGCTCGCTGGGCGTTGATCATTGAGGAACATTACGGACGTCCTATGGATATCGAATGGGCAAAAGATGGGGACGGTAAAACTGTTGGCACAGGTAAGCTTTACATCGTTCAAGCTCGTCCAGAAACAGTCCATGCTATTAAGGAACAAAAATTCTATGAAATATATAAATTAAAAGGTGAGGGTAAGGTCATCTGCACCGGGAAGGCAGTAGGAAGTAAGATCGGTCAGGGTAAGGCAAGGGTTATACTTGATGTCAGCGGGATCGCAGAGTTTAAAGAGGGTGAAGTTTTGGTTACCACGATGACTGACCCAGACTGGGAACCGATTATGAAAAAAGCTTCAGCAATCGTTACAGATAAAGGCGGTCGCACCTGTCATGCCGCAATCGTCTCAAGAGAACTCGGCATACCCTGCATTGTAGGCACAGAGGTAGCAACCAAAAAGATAACCACAGGGCAAGAGATCACCGTTGATTGTTCCCAGGGTGAAGAAGGTAGGGTCCTTGAAGGGATTATTCCCTTTGAAGTAGAAAGGATTGACCTTGAACACCTACCCAAAACGAAGACTCAGATCATGATGAACGTAGGAATTCCTGAGCAAGCCTTTGCTCAGGGTCAGATTCCCAACGACGGAGTAGGTCTTGCTCGTTTAGAATTTATCATTGGTTCTCACATCGGGATACATCCTCTTGCTTTGGTCTACTTCGATGAGCTCAAAGAAAAGGCTAAAACAGATAAAAGGATTGCAAAAGTGGTAAAGATAATCGAAGATAGGACCTATGGCTATGAGAACAAGGCTGAATTCTTCGTGGACAAGCTTGCTCAAGGAATAGCAACTATTGCTTGCGCCTTCTATCCGAAAGATGTCATAGTAAGGCTCTCAGATTTTAAAAGCAACGAATATGCCAATCTAATCGGTGGTTTTCTCTTTGAGCCTGTTGAGCACAATCCAATGATCGGATGGCGTGGTGCTTCCCGTTACTACGACCCAAAGTTTGAACCAGCTTTTGCCTTAGAGTGTAAAGCCTTAAAAAAGGCAAGGGATGAGATGGGTCTAACCAACATCAAGGTAATGATCCCCTTTTGCCGAACCCCTGAGGAAGGGAAAAAGGTTATCAGCATCATGGAAAAATACGGGCTTAAGCAGGGTGAAAACGGGCTTGAAGTCTATGTAATGTGCGAAATTCCAAGCAACGTGGTCTTAGCCGAAGAATTTGCCAAGGTCTTTGATGGCTTCTCCATCGGCTCAAACGACCTAACCCAGCTCACCCTTGGTTTGGATAGAGACTCAGAGCTTGTTTCCCATCTCTATGATGAAAGAAATCCAGCGGTAAAGAAGCTCATCAAAGAGGTAATCCAGACGGCTAAAAGAATGAATAGAAAGATCGGTATCTGTGGTCAGGCACCAAGCGATTTCCCAGACTTTGCCGAATTCTTGGTAGAATGTGGCATCGACTCGATAAGCTTAACACCCGATACTATTGTAAAAACAAGGCTAATCGTAGCCGAAAAGGAAAAGGAGCTTGAAAAACAAAGGTCTCAGGAAAAGTAATTCAAAGGGCGGAGGGCTTTCCCCTAAAGCCCTCCCTATCACTTTCATAATCTTTATCTTCTTTCTTTTTAACACTCTATTTGTCTCTATAACGCATGCAAAACCCACGATGCTACCCGTAGCGCTAACCTTTTCTTCTGCTGAAGAGTATAAATACTTGACAAGTGGACTGATCAACATGGTCGAAAGCAAGCTTGCAGTCCCAAACATCATAGTCCCAAGGGTTGGAGAAAGCATCCCTGATGCCCAGATGGAAGCAAAGATAAACATTGCACTATACCCTGAAAAAGCAAGCTACCAAATAAACATATTCAAAGAGAATAAATTGATTTTTTCAGCCTCGGAAGCTCTCTCCCCTCAAGAATTTATGACAAAATTCAGCGCAGACCTTGATAGGGCAAGAAAAGCTTTAATTGAAGAAAGGCAAGAAATACCGATGTTAGGGCAGACAACTTTCAAAGCCCAAGATACAAAGCAAATAGAAAAAAAGGGCTTAAAAGATAAAATAACCTCAGGATTTAGCAAGCTTAATCCTGTCCCCTATATTGTAGATCTTTTTTTTAAGGACAAAGATAGACTGTTTGTGAAGATAGACATCCCACCACCTCCACCACCAACTCAATCATTTACATTACCTCAATCTCAGCTTTACCTACAAATTCAACCTAATATTTCATCATCAACTAACCCACCTTATTCTTTTCCCCCGTCTTCGCCGTCTCTACCTACTCCTCCACCATCCAACTCACCTTGGCAGTGGTTTTGAGTTAAAGTTTAAAATTTTCTTGGCATAGAGCATAAATTGGAGTAAAATTCTCATCAACTATTCTTATTCTTTTTATCTAACTAACTAGGAGGCAGGTATGAAGGTCCTTGTTTCGGATACTCTTTTAGAAGAAGGTTTAGAAATACTTCGTTCAGCAGGGCTTAATGTGGTTTATAAACCAGGCTTATCCCCAGAAGAACTAAAAACAGAAATCGAGGATGCTGATGCTTTGATTATCCGAAGCGGAACAAAGGTAACGAAAGAGATAATCGAGCATGCCAAAAGACTTAAGGTCATTGGTAGAGCAGGAACCGGGCTTGATAACGTTGATGTTGCAAAAGCAACTGAAAAGGGTATCGTAGTAATGAACGTCCCAGGGGGTAATACTCTTTCTGCTGCAGAGCATACCTTTGCTCTTATTCTCTCTTTAGCAAGACGCATTCCCCAGGCAAACGCTGCAGTTAAATCTGGGGTCTGGGATAGAAAGAAGTTTATGGGAGTTGAACTAAACGGTAAAGTTTTAGGGATCATCGGTCTTGGAAGGATTGGTAGCATTGTTGCCGAAAGAGCCCTTTGCTTTAAGATGAAAGTCCTTGCATACGACCCCTACGTATCACAGGAAGTTGCTAAGAAGAAAGGGATCGAGCTTGTAAGTCTTGATGAACTTCTTTCTAAGTCTGACTTTGTAACCATTCATACCCCCTTGACCAAAGAAACCTACCATCTATTAAATAAAGAAAGGATTAGCAAGATGAAAAAGGGGGCGTATCTTATCAACTGCGCAAGGGGGGGCATCGTCGATGAAAATGCCTTGTATGAAGCCCTGGTCTCAGGACATCTTGCCGGAGCAGCCCTTGATGTCTTTGAAAAAGAACCAGTCCCCCCAGATTATCCACTCTTAAAGCTTGACAATGTGGTAGTTACTCCTCACTTGGGTGCTTCAACGGTTGAGGCTCAAAAGGTGGTTGCGGTTGAAATTGCAAAGCAAGTGGTTGATTATCTTTTGCACGGCATTGTTAGAAATGCGGTAAATGTTCCAGCCATCACTGGGGAAGCTTTAGCAGTGTTAAAGCCTGTTCTTAACCTTGCAGAAAAGCTCGGGCTTTTTGCCGCTCAATTGATAGAAGGAGCAATCACTGAGATTGAGATAACTTATCTTGGCGAGGTAGCAAAGCTTGATGTAAAGCCAGCAACCGTCGCCCTGGTCAAAGGGCTCCTCAGCCCATACCTCAAAGAAGATGTAAACTATGTGAACGCCCTAATCCGGGCAAAGGAGAGAAATATCAAGGTTTCAGAGATTAAAACAGAATCGGCGGAGGATTTCACCTCCCTTATTAGAGTAAAAGTTCTGTCCTCAAAAGATTCTGTTTTGGTTGAAGGGACAATCTTTGGGAAAAACGAACCAAGGATCGTGAAGATCAACGGCTTTCGCCTTGACGCACTACCGGAAGGTCATATGCTCTTCATCTTTAACGAAGACCGTCCTGGAGTCATTGGAAAGATCGGAACCATCCTTGGCAAGCACAACCTTAACATTGCAAGAATGTATGTTGGACAAGACCCCATGAAAAAAAGGAACATAATCCTTCTCTCCTTAGACCAGCCTCCAACCCAAGAAGCCCTTGAAGAATTACAAAAGGAACCTACTGTTTATTTAGTAAAAGCCTTAGAGCTATAAAAATCCTATGAAGGTCAATGCCCGCGGTCTTACCCTTGATGAGCTAACTAATCATATTATAGCCCTTGGTGAAAAACCATACCGAGCAAGGCAAGTTTATCATTGGATAACAGCCAAGGCTGCCCAATCCTTCGATGAGATGACAGACCTACCTAAAGCACTTCGTTCTAAACTATCGGAGGTGTTTAGCCTTGAACTCCCAGAGGTAATAGAAATACAAACCGCGCAAGACGGGACTACTAAGTTTGCCCTCTCTTTGGAAGACGGAGAGGTCGTAGAAATGGTTCTTATACCAGAGAGGGACCACTTTACCCTTTGTGTTTCCTCTCAGGTTGGATGCTCTATGGGATGTAAATTCTGCCTAACCGCTCGTTCTGGTTTTAAAAGGAATTTAAAAGCCTGGGAGATCATCTCTCAGGTGGTGCTTGCTAAAAGATGGTTGAAGGAGAGGGGAGAGAGCTTGCCCTTGAGAAACATTGTTTTCATGGGAATGGGTGAGCCCTTAGCAAACTACACAAACCTTGTAAAAAGCTTAAAAATCCTCGCCGACCATGAAGGTTTTAATTTCAGCAGAAAAAGGCTTACCGTGTCAACAGCAGGCATAGTTCCTAAGATCTGGGCTCTGGCCAAGGATTTTCCCACCGCTTTAGCAGTTTCTCTCCACTCAGCAGACCAATCTCTCAGAGATTATCTTATGCCCGGTGTTAAGAAATACCCCCTTTCCGATTTACGGGAGTCCATAAAAGCCTTCCCTCGTATAAAAAACGGAAGGACAACTATTGAGTACGTTTTGCTTAAAGACATAAACGACGCAGAAGAACACGCTGAGAAGCTTCATCGCTTCCTAAAGGGCTTGAAAGTAAAGGTAAACCTTATCCCCTTTAATCCTCATCCTGAACTACCTTTTAAACGCCCAGAACCAGAAAGGGTGGAAGCCTTTCAACGGTATCTTTTGAATAGGGGTGTCCTAACTACGGTTAGGAAAAGCAAAGGTCTCGAAATATCTGCCGCCTGCGGGCAGCTAAGACGAAGAGTATTAACTCCAAACTCCTTCCAAGCGGTATCCGCAGAAGGGGCAAGCTCCATCTGCGTTTAACTTGTTTTCAACGATAAAGAAGCCTTCCCTTTTGATAACCAAGCCTTGGCACTTTGGGCAGTAAGTATGTTCAGTTTCGTTGCCTGGAACATTGCCAATGTAAATGTAGGACAAACCTTCTTCTTTGCCTACGTAGTAGGCTTTTTGTAAAGTTTCAAGCGGAGTTATGGGTTTATCAAGCATGCGAAAGCGAGGAAAAAAGCGGGATAGATGCCAAGGAGTCTCAGCCCCAAGCTCATTCTTAATAAACCTTGCCATTTCTCGAAGCTCAGATGGGTCATCGTTTTCTCCAGGAATGATCAAAGTTGTAATCTCAACCCAAATCCCGCATTGCTTTAGATATTTTAAACTTTCTAAAACTGGTGAAAGCTTTGCTTTGCATATTTTTTTGTAGAAGCTTTCTCTAAAAGATTTTAGGTCTACATTTATGCCGTGAAGATAGGACTTGATTAGATCAACCGCTTCCTTAGTCATATAACCGTTTGAAACGAACACATTCTTTAATCCCTGTGAAGCAGCAAGCTTTGAGGTATCAAGGGCAAACTCGAAGAATATGGTTGGTTCAGTGTAGGTGTAGGAGATGCTTTTACATCCCGTTATTTTTGCTCCCTGAACAATATCCTCAGGGCTTCTCCTTTTTCCTGGAATTTCTCCCTCAAAAAGCCGAGGATACTGAGAGATTTCATAATTTTGGCAAAAGCTACACTGAAAATTGCACCCTACAGTGGCAATGGAGTAGGAAAGGCTACCAGGCAAAAAATGATAAAGGGGTTTTTTCTCGATTGGATCTACGTTTTCCGCTATGATTTTCCCATAGACTAAGCTAAAAAGATGCCCTCCTTGATTTTCTCTAACCCCGCAGATACCCCTTTTACCTGAAGGAATAACGCAATGATGATTACAGAGATTGCACTTTACCTTGTTATCATTCAGCCTTTCGAAAAGTAGTGCCGGGAACATGAAACATTATATAGTCCTAATTTGTTAAAAATCAAGTGAGATTAATGACTGTTTAATAATTTGACTCCATAAAACCGTGAAAAGGCGCTGGGACCCAAAACTTTTGAGGAGCGCTCATCCTAACTCTATGGCTATATCAAACACTTTATAAATTTTCTTCCAAAGAAGTGCTTGAGAGTGCTACACATTGAGGTGTTCAACGAACGAGCTCTAGGTGATTCTAAATCAGGAACTTTGGATTTAATGGTTGATAAGTCTGGCCTTAGTCTTTACTTCTTGAGGTGAGATTGGTAAGTTTAATGGGAGTAGATAAAAAAAATTGCTATAATTCTTGGGTTATGGAGATGATAATATTTTTCGGAAATCCTCATTTTATCCCTGTTAGCGTTTCTTCTTTAGTGTAGTATTCTCAAAATCTCTTGTCTAATACCTTCCTTAACCTCTTTTAAAGAAAATCTTTCGCTTTGCTCGCTCAGGTCTAAAGTTTGGGCTATGCTAAAA
>JGI20127J14776_1000239_pt1 | contig 13883 bp, 14 predicted proteins | sample JossMetagenome_2_FD_14776 | JGI IMG/M metagenome (IMG submission 14776)
AAGAAACTAGAACCTCAAAAAGGACTACCTTTTATAGCGGATAAAGGCTACGATGCGGTAGATATTATAGAAAGCCTTTTGGATAGAGGATTTGAACCAGCCATAAGGATTAAGGAGACTATGAGGATGAGTATAAGACATCCTTTGAGAAAGCTATCTAATGAGAATTGGAAGAGATATGGGAAGATGAGGTATAGGATAGAACAGTTGTTTGGTAGCATAAAGCAGAAGATTGGTTCAAGCTTTAAGTTGGTGAGGGAGGACTTATCAAGAAAAGCATCCCTTGCTTGTGCTATTCTTTGGAACTTTTGGGTGCTTGCAACTTACTATTTTTGTTATTTCTGTCTGGTATCTTGCACTATGGCTACGCTAAAGGCTATGGTAGATTTTTAGAACAGCCTCCCTATTACCCCTTGACTGTGCCAAAGATGTTTGGTATAATAAAAAATATCAGTTGTGCCCCCGTCGTCTAGCCAGGTCCAGGACACCGCCCTTTCAAGGCGGAGAACGCGGGTTCAAATCCCGCCGGGGGTGCTTAAAAAAAACACCATGGGTAAAGAAAAGATCCTCTCTGAAGAATACAAAGCAGAAGATATAAAAGCAGTAACCGGTTTAGAGCACGTCAGAATAAGACCCTCTATGTACATAGGGGATGTGGGAGAGAGGGGTTTGCACCACCTCATCTGGGAGATCCTGGACAACGCAGTGGACGAGCATATGGCTGGCTATGCGGACAGGATCTCCATCATTATCCACGAGGACAACTCCGTAACAGTAGAGGACAACGGAAGGGGCATACCGGTGGATATCCATCCTGAGATGGGTATCCCTGCGGTGCAGATGGTTTTTACCATACTGGGTGCGGGTGGAAAATTTGACAAGAAGGCATACAAATACTCGGGGGGACTTCACGGAGTGGGTGCATCTGTGGTCAATGCCCTCTCCGAGTGGCTGGTGGTAGAGGTCTACAGAGACGGAAAGATCTACAAGCAGGAGTATATAAGGGGTGTGCCAGTCACTGAAGTGCAGGTGGTTGGTTCCACCGCAAAGAGGGGCACCAAGATAACCTTTAAGCCAGACCCAGAAATTTTTGAGACCACCAAAATTAAATTTGACATAGTAGAAAAACGCGTAAGGGAGCTTGCCTATTTAAACCCAGAGTGTAAGTTCTTTTTAAAGGACGAAAGGTCTGGCAGGGAGGTCTTTTACCACTTTACCAAGGGCATAGAGGAGCTGGTTTCCTATTTAGCCCAGGGCAAAGAACGCCTCTTTGAAAAGGTTATAAGAATAAAGGGAGAGCAGGAAGGGGTTTTGGTGGATATAGCCTTCACTTACACAAGGGATTACAAAGAGATCACAGAGAGCTTTGTAAACAACATAAAGACTGTGGATGGAGGCACCCACGTAACGGGTTTTAGGTCTGGGCTTACCAAGGCAGTTATGAGGGCTCTGCCCAGCCTAAAAATTCAAAGGGAGTTGAAAGAAACCATTACGGGGGATGACCTGAGGGAAGGTTTGGTGGCGGTTATCTCTTGCAAGGTGCCAGAACCTCAGTTTGAGGGACAAACTAAAACAAAGCTGGGAAATCAAAACGTAAAGAACATAACAGAATCTATAGTTTATGAACAGCTTTCTGATTTCTTTGAAGACAACAGGGATATCCTCCGGCTCATAGTGGAAAAGGCCATTGAGGCGGCGCTGGCGAGGGAGGCGGCAAAGAAGGCAAAGGAACTGGTCAGGAGAAAATCTCCTCTGGAGGATACCACACTGCCCGGTAAGTTGGCGGACTGCTCTGAGAAAGACCCGAAAAAATGCGAGCTCTTTATAGTGGAGGGAGAATCTGCGGGAGGTTCTGCAAAACAGGGAAGGGACAGGAGGTTTCAGGCGATACTTCCTTTAAGGGGTAAAATCCTCAACGTGGAAAAGGCAAGGCTTGACAAAATTCTCTCCAATGAAGAGATAAAGGCGATAGTTAGCTCCCTGGGTACAGGCATAGGAGAAGATATGGACCTTTCCAAACTCAGGTATCACAAGATAATACTCATGACGGACGCAGACGTGGATGGTTCTCACATTAGAACCCTGCTTTTGACGTTCTTTTACAGGTATTTGCCAAAAGTAATAGAAGCGGGTCATCTTTACATAGCCCAGCCTCCCCTTTACAGGGTCAAAAAGGGGAAAATGACCGCCTATCTTAAGGATGACAGGGAGTTGGAAAACTTTTTGATGGAACATATAAAGAAGGATGTCCTTCTGAGGGATGCGGAAGGAAAGGAGTATAGGGGAGAAAAGCTCTTGGAGCTTTTGAAAACCCTGAAGGAAACGGAGGAGGGGTACAGACTCTTAGTAAAGAGAAAGGGAGAGGAGATTTTGGAAGGCTTGCTAAAGGTTAAACTTAGGGAAGAAGACCTGAGAGATCCAAGTCTGCTGGAGAAAAAGGTGCAGATTTTAAAGGAGTGCCTCAAGAATTATGAAGTATCCACAAGGTTTAACGAGGCTGAATCTGCCTACGAACTGGTGTTCGTTGATAAAGCCATAGGTAGAAGAGTCATAGTGGATGCGGACCTACTCTCTTCTCTTACATACAAACATCTGTTGGAAGGCATCCCAATAAAGGCACCCGTGGAGGTGACCTTTGATAAGAGAAGCAAGATCATAGACAATCTTCACTCTCTCTTTGATGGAGTTATGGAGCTTGTAAAGGGTAGCTTTGAAATTCAGAGATACAAGGGTTTGGGTGAGATGAACCCGGAACAGCTTTGGGAGACCACCATGAACCCTGCCACCCGGAGGCTTTTGAAGGTTTCTATAGAGGATGCGATAGAGGCGGACAGGATCTTTAACATACTCATGGGAGAGGAAGTGGAGCCGAGGAGGGAGTTCATAATTGCCTACGCGAGGGAGGTCAAAAACCTAGATGTTTAACCGAATATTAGTGGGATTGGATGGTTCTCCCACCAGTTGGAGTGCGGTCCATTACGCCTTTGAGTTCGGAAAAAGGTTGGATGTGCCGGTGGTAGGCATTTATGTGATAGATGAAAGGATCTTGGAGGAGGGCTTTTTGGAAGATATAGCGGGGGTTTTGGGCTTTAACTATTATGCGGGCATATCGGAAAAGCTCAAAAGGTTCTTTGAAGAGCAGGCAAGCGTACTTTTGGACGAGTTTTTAGCTTTGGGTAGGAGCAAAGGTGTAAAGGTTTCCTCCTATCAGAGCACCGGTAAACCCTACCATGTGATCTTAGCCCAAGCGGACCCAGAGGACCTTATCATGCTAGGGAAAAAATCCCACAAGCCGGTGTCTGGTTTTCTTTTAGGTTCAACCACCGAGATAGTAGCCCGAAGGTCTCCGTGTCCCGTCTTTGTGGCGGTGGAACAGAAAAAAGACATAAAGAAAATCTGCGTAGCATACGATGGTAGTGAGCCCTCCAAAAGAGCCCTACACATGGGTAAGCTAATAGGAAAGCTCTTTGATGGAGAAGTGTATGCGGTCCATGTGGGAGAAGGTGATCTCTCCGCAGAGGTGGGAGAGGGTGTGCGTTATGTTAGGCTTTCTGGTATTCCGGAGGAAAAACTGGTAGAATATTCTAAGGATATGGACCTGATGTTATTAGGAGCTTTCTCCAAGGGGAGGATAAAAGAGCTCTTCTTGGGAAGTGTAACAACCTTTGTTATGCACCATACTAACATACCTCTACTTTTGGTGAAGTGAGATGGGAAAGCTTTATGTGGTAGGAACACCTATAGGAAATCTCAAGGATATAACCTTTAGGGCTATAGAGGTCCTTCAATCTGTCAATTTTATAGCCTGCGAGGATACTCGCAGAACCTCTATTCTTCTCAATCACTACAAGATAGAGGGTAAAAAGCTCCTCTCTTATTATGAACCAAAGGAAAGCGTACAGGTGCCAAAGATCATCAAACTCCTTGAGAAGGAAGATGTTGCCTTAGTGACGGATGCGGGCATGCCTTCTATCTCGGACCCAGGATACAAGCTCATAAGGGCGTGCATCGAAAAGGGTATACCGGTGGAAGTGATCCCGGGTCCCAGCGCGGTTATAACCGCCTTAGTGGGCTCCGGATTACCCACAGACCGCTTTACCTTTGTGGGCTTTTTGCCAAAGAAGGGTTTGAATAACTTCTTGGAGGAGCTAAAGGCGTACAAAGACAGCACTATAATAGCCTTTGAATCTCCCAACAGAGTGCTAAAGTCCTTGGAAGCCATAAAAGAAGTGTACGGAGATAACACCACCGTATGCATAGCGAGGGAGCTAACCAAATTGCACGAGGAGTACATAAGGGGCAGAGTGGTGGAAGTTTTGGAGGAGCTGAGTAAAAGAGGAGAAATAAAGGGAGAGATCGTTATTCTGTGGCGTATGGTTGAAGATTGAGCAGTTCAAAGATTTTTTTGTTCTTTATTGAATGTCTTCTTTCCCAAACTTTGTTTTGCACCTCCCACAGGTCTATCATCAACTCAAACCTTCCCACTTTAGTGTTGTAGTCTTTTATCAACTCCACAATCTCTAAAAGTTCTTCTTCCTCTCCTTCTTCCAGCTTGCTAAGGCAGAGCTCTACAAGATGTTTAGCCAAACGATGTGCTTTTAGGTCTAAGCCAAGCTTTTGTGCCCTGTTAAAAAGCTCCCTAATAGCCTTTACATCTTTGTCCTTTGCCAAGAGTTCCTTTAACTTTAACCTCAGGAGGAACTCCGTGTGGTCTTTCACATCCTCCAAAAACTCAAAGTTTTTGGATTTGGAATAGTAAGCTATCTTCTCCAAGAGGTGCATGTAATTGGATAAAAAGCTGAGGTAGCCTTCTTCAAAGGATTCAATCCAGCTTTTCAGTATTCTTCCTAAGAACCTATCCGGCACCTCCTCAAGGTTCAACTCCTCCCATTCAATTTTAAAGGAGAAAGTTTCCTCCGTCTCTGAGTCCTTTAGCTTCACAGAAAAGCCCTCTTCTTTCTCTTGAACTTCGTATTCCCACCGCCCAAGGTTTTTTTCCTCCGAAAGGTGTAAAAACACAGCGGTTTTAGCTATGGTTTTGGGCTCATAAACCTGAGGTTTGACCAGTTTTTGCCAAACGCCGAGCCCATTCCCGTAAGCTATAACATTGCTTGGTGCCTGCTGTAGGTATTCCATTAGCACCTTTTCACCATCTTCAAGTTCCAACAGATCTATTGCCCTTTTGGCAAACAGGAGATTTTTAACCGTTTCTATGCCAGATATGTCCGCAAAAAACCAACCGTCAGAGGAAAAGGCAAGGTGCATGTATTTGATGGCAGAAAGGGATTTAAAAACTTCAACGATCTCCTTTGCGGACAGACGCCTTTTGGCGTGCTTTCTTAGAAAGTCCTCCCTTTGCGGACTGCGAGTAGTCCTCCAATATCACATCTACATAATCCAAGAGGGCAAGGTTTGGTTCTCCTTAGGTATTTCTCAAGGGTTGAATAGGCCTTTTCCTTTACCATGCTCCGCAGGTTCTCCAAGCCTTCCCTAAGGGGTGCCCTCCACTTTTGATGCCAGCCCGGAAGCCCTCCCGCCGAACAGCCACAGTTGGACCTCCACCTTTCAACGCCATGCACACAACTCCAAGAGGTATAGGGCACAAGTTCTCCTCTTTGGTTTGGCTTTTGGGCTCTGTAGTAATCTTCCAAGGTGGTAAAGTCGTCGGGATATTTTTTGAAAAGGTAGGCAAGGGCAAGCTCGCCAAACTTTTTGTGGTGCCCAAAGGTCTCTCCGTCGGTGGCAATAACCACGGGTGGTTCTTTGTTTTTCATAAGTTGATGCAGTTTTTCTGCGGACACCAAAAGCTCTCCAAAGGACACGCCATGGGAAAGCTCTCCATCATAGACAAAAACTGCCAAGTTTTCCACCCAAAGGTATTTGGCGTTGCCCTTGACCTGATGGGGTGCAAGGATGATAAACTCTATACCGTGTTTTTTCAAAAGCTTTAAAGTTTCCTCATCCACTGCCAACTCAGGAAGCCAGAATCCCAAAGGCTTTCTGCCGAAGAATCTTTCGTAAGCCCTTATACCCCAAACTATCTGAACCTCTCTGTCCTCCAAAGGGTCCAAGGGAAGGATGGTGTGGTTAAAGGTGGTTGCCAGGGCGTGTCCTCTTCCCTCCTTTACCTTTTCCAAAAGCTCGGGATGCTTTTTTTCCAACCAATGGGTTAAGGTCCATCCCATGTTAAAGCTGAGATGTTTGTAGCCGTTGATGATGTCTTTGGTTGTGCCATCTTCTCTGTAGTGGGCATAGGCTACGGGTAAATAGCATTCCCTGTATATTCTCTCGTTCCAGTCTTCAAAGGGATGGGCACCCTCTTCCAAGGGGATCTCTCCCAAGTAGGGATTTTCCCTAAAGGGTTGGTAAAAGTGTCCGTGGATGATTAGATTTCTCATCTTTCCAAGAAAAAGCCCATCTTTTCAAACTTCTTTATGCGTTGATTTACAAGCTCTTGGGAGCTCATAGTCAGCAGAGGTTTAAGGTGTTTTTTTATGCATCGTTTTAAAATCCTTGCGGTACGGACGGGATCCCAGTGGGCGGAGCCAAGGGGTTCAGGAACTATGGCGTCTATGACTTTTAGCTCCAGTAGGTCTTTGGCTGTCAGCTTTAGAGCCCTTGATGCATCCTTTACCTTTGACTGGTCTTTCCACAGGATCGCCGCACAGCCCTCGGGAGATATAACCGAGTATATGGAGTTTTGGAGCATCAGAACAACGTTTGCTACCCCCAGAGCCAAGGCACCCCCGGAACCACCCTCTCCTATGACCACCGCGATCACTGGCACCTTCAGGTATCCAAAGGTGTATAGACTTTCTGCTATTGCCTCAGACTGCCCCCTCTCCTCAGCCCCTATACCCGGGTAAGCTCCGGGCGTATCCACAAAGGTGATTACCGGCAGGCAGTAGTGTTCTGCCAGCTTTGCTACCCTTATTGCCTTTCGGTAGCCTTCCGGGTGGGGCATGCCAAAGTTTCTCTCCATCTTTTCTTTGGTAGTTCTGCCCTTTTCGTGGCCTATGATGGCAACGGGCAAGTCATCCAAATAACCAAAGCCCGCAATTATAGCCTTATCGTCTCCAAACCTCCTGTCTCCGTGAAGTTCTACAAAGTCCTTAAAGATCAGTCCTACGTAGTCTAAGGTGTGTGGTCTTTGGGGATGCCTTGCCAACTGCACCCTCTCCCAAGGGTCAAGCTTGGAGTATATCTCCTTTGCCTTTTTCCTAAACTCCCTCTGCAATCTTCTGAGCTCTTTTTCCTTTTCCTTCTCTCCCAACTGATAGAGCCTTCTCAACTGATTTATCTTTTGGTGAAGCTCCACCAGTTCCTTTTCAAAGTCCAAGAACATCAGAAAGATTATAAAACTTCNAGNAGAAGNTCCAAATAGACCGCACCACCCACAGCTTTGGAGCTAAGAAACAGCTCATCGTACCGNCCACCCCCNGCAATGGGATAGCCAACCTCTGGATGAAAGACTTCAAAAACTATGCCNGTGTAATACTCTTGAATCCTAACNTCCGAGAGGTCATAAAGCACCTTTACACCCGCTTCTCTGAGAAGGCTTCCAAGATGCCTTAACTCTTCACACTGGGAGGAATACTCCTTAAACCTCTCAGAAAACTCCTCAAGGACCTCCTCCCCGCCGTAGGCCCTTAGAAGGTGGTATAATGGGTCTTCTTCTTTTAGTCCGTAGAAGTTCTTCTTCCTTAGCCTTTCTTTGGCATCTTCGTCTTTGCATAGTCCTTTAACTATCTGGGTGTGCCCCAAGATCACCGAGAGTTCTTCCAGACCCATAGCTTTTAAATACTCCACCAGCCTTTTTATTACTTCATACTCCCCTTCCGGAAAGGGCACTCCTATGAGCTCTATGCCCATCTGAAACCTTTCCATCTCCTTCGGAGAAAAAACCGGACCCCAGTAGAAGACCCGCAAAGGCAGTTGAACCTCCCGCAGGCTGTTTAAAAATCTCATAAGGCTCAGCGTCCAATCGGACCTGAGGGCAAGTATACTGCGATCTGTTTGTGTGCCAATCAAAAAGGGAGAAAGTCCCCAACTTTCTAGCGAATANACCTCCAAGGTGGGAAGTTGGACAAACTGATAGTCCTCAAAGAGCTTGCATGCCAAGAGAAAGGATTTTTTCAGGTTTTGGGCATCTTCAAAGTTAAAAAATCTTTCACCCTCGGGAATTTGACGTGCCATCTGTTAAAATTATAAGAAATCCTTAAAGTCTTAAAGTTAGGCTGGAGACAAAAATACCTTAAGAATTTTGGGAAAAGGTTTTGCTTAACCATTTCTTAACAGAAAAGGTTTAATATTAAAACTATGACAAGGGCAAAAGTGGAAAGGCTTATAAAAGAGTTGGAAGATAGGAAAAGTTTCTATGAACGCTCTCTGCGCAAAGGCGAAAGGAGAAGAAAGAGGGAGAGGGACCAATTTTTGACAGAGAAAGACAGAACCATACTGGTTGAGTCTTTCGTGCTGGGTGGGATCATAGAAAATCTCATCACCAAAGTCATAAACAGACTCTTTTAAGTCTTAGCAAAACTATCTACTATGTTGGCGCTTTACGAGGTATTTGCTAAAATTATAAGAGATGCTTAAAGGGCTAACAAAAGAAGAGAAGAGAGTCGTCTTTGGCATATCCTTTGCGGTAGCCGTTCGTATGTTAGGGCTCTTCTTGCTACTGCCCGTTCTTTCACCCTACCTGAAAACCCTTGAGGGTGCCACTCCCCTTCTGATAGGGCTCGCCATAGGTGTGTATGGCTTTTCTCAAGCCTTTTTGCAAATTCCCTTTGGTTATCTATCGGATAAGTTGGGAAGAAAGCCCGTAATAATCTTTGGGATGGCAACCTACATACTGGGCAGTTTGATGGGTGGAATGGCAAAGAATATTTGGTTTATGGTGTTGGCAAGGTTCATTCAGGGCTTTGGTGCGGTATCCTCAGCCATGACTGCCCTCTCTGCGGACCTAACAAGGGAGGAGGTGCGAACCCGAGCCTTTGCCTTCATAGGTGCGTCCATAAGCTTAGTTTTTACCCTCAGCATTGTGTTTGCCCCCATCTTGGCGAGCACCCTGGGAGTGCCCTTTATCTTTTACCTCACAGCCCTCCTTAGTCTTTTGGCTACCCTGTACGTTGCCCTTTTTATCCCCGAACCCAAAACCCATCACAGGGAAATAGAGCCCACCCTTAGGAACTTTTCCCTTGTTTTAAAAGACAAAAACCAAGCCTTTTTGAACCTTTCTATAGCTCTACTGCATGCCTTTTTGGTGGTGGTTTTTACGGTGGTGCCCTATCAGTTAGTTTATGAATACCAAATTTCCAAAGGTTGAGCACTGGAAGGTTTATCTACCAGCCCTTTTGCTTTCTTTGGCCCTTATGGTGCCCTCCATAGTTTATGCGGAAAAGAAGAAAAAGTTCCGAGAGGTGTTCTTGCTGGGCGTTCTGCTCATAGCCTTGGGGTTTCTGCTGGCTTTTCTTAAAAACTCCTTTTTTACTTTGGTCCTTTTAGTTTTCTTCTTTTTGGTGGGCTTTCATCTTTTGGAGCCCCTGATCCCCTCTTTACTGACACGGCTTACCCACAGGGATATACGGGGGCTTTCCCTTGGCTTTTTTAACACCACCCAGTTTGTGGGTGCCTTTTTGGGCGGGCTATGGGGCGGTTTTGTTTTAAAGCATGGACTCATTTACATGGCCGTCTTTGGCTTTCTCTTTTCTCTCCTTTGGCTTTTTGGAGCCTACCTTTGGTTTAAAAGGTTGTAAAATATTCCTGTGAGGTTTTTTATTCTTGCCTCCCAGTCTAAAAGGAGGGTGGAAATTCTCAAGATGCTTGGCTACCACTTCTTTGTGGTGCCCTCTTTGGCACAGGAACGTAACGAGGGAGAACCGCTGATAGTTGCCAGAAGGAACGCCTACGATAAGGCCCTTAAGGTTTGGAAGGAGTACAAGTTTGCCACCGTCTTAGGGGCAGACACGGTAGTAGTGTTGGGCAATAAACTCTTGGGAAAGCCAAGGGATGAAGAGCACGCAAAGGCTATGCTTTTGAGCCTTTCGGGCAAGTGGCACAAAGTGATCACCGCGGTAGCCATAATATCTCCCAAGGGAAGGGTGCTTTTCCACGACACCGCCTGGGTTAAATTTAGAAACATTGACGAAGGAGAGATAGATGAATACATTAAAACAGGGGAACCCATGGATAAGGCGGGAGCCTATGCGGTGCAGGGGTACGGTGCCAAGTTTGTGGAAAAGATCCGAGGAGACTTCTACACGGTCATGGGCCTTCCGGTGGTTAAAACGGACCTTTTCCTTAGGCGTCTTCTTGATTAGCCTTAGCTCCTGTGCATGGGTTTCGATTGGAGTAGGTACCCAAATACAGATTCAACATCGGAGGTAAGAGATGAAGGAGTGCATCTTTTGCAAGATCATAAGCAAAGAAGTCCCCTCAAAGGGTGTTTATGAGGATGAGTTGGTCTATGCCTTTCATGACATTAACCCCGTTGCACCCGTCCACATACTGATAGTTCCCAAAAAGCACATCTTTGGTGTTCAGAGCTTGGAGCCCGAGGACGAGCCCATAGTGGGACACATGTTCTACGTGGCAAGAAAGCTAGGAGAGGAGCTTGGTTTGGCAAAAGGGGAGGACCTAAAGGGAGGCTACAGGCTGGTGTTTAACGTGGGTGAGGATGCGGGTCAGAGCGTCTTTCATCTACACCTGCACCTCATAGGGGGCAGGAAGATGGCTTGGCCTCCGGGCTGATGTCTTCCCAGCTCTACCAGTTTTTACTCAAAAAGGGCTTAGAGCCAAGAAAGGCGCAAGAGGAGTTTTTCAGCATAGTGCATAAAACCATAGAGGAGGGTTCCATAAGCATAGTCCAGGCTCCCACGGGCACCGGCAAAACCTACGGCTACCTTATACCCATAATAGAAAGGGGCGAAAAAGCCATCATATCCACTGGCACAAAGCTCCTGCAAGAGCAACTGAGAAGGGACATTGAAACCCTCAGGAGCTACTACTTTTACCTCACGGGAGAGGATGTGGATTATTTGGTGCTCAAGGGTAAGTCCAACTATCTTTGTCTGGATCGGCTAAAGGCTATGCCCTCCGACCAAGTGCCCGCAGAACTTGAAGACCTATTAGACAGCCAATGGGACGGAGATGTGGAGTTTGCCCGGGTAGACCCTGAGTTTTGGTCTAAGGTGTGCGTGGATGATGACTACTGCACGCCCCATTACAGAAGCATATGCAAACATAGGGATGAATGCTACTATTGGGCAAAGCTCAAAAGAAGGGAAAAGGAGGCAAGGATTCTTATCATCAACCACGCCCTGTTGGCTTTAAAGGACTTTGAGGACCCACAGGAACGCCTTTTGGTAATAGACGAAGCCCACGAGTTGGACAAATACATAACCTCCTCTTTAACTGACGGCATATCCACCTACACCTTAAGGGTAGAGATCATGGAAAGGGTACTGCAATTTTTGCCCGATGCGGACAACGTGGATGTGGAGGGGTTCTTTGAAAGGAACTTCTCCGGTCTTTTTAAATCAGAACAAGAACAGGTGCCCCTGCAGGACTTGGGACCCTATGTGAAGGACTTTGAGGATAGCATCCTAAAGCCCTTAAACCTTTATCACAAGAGAATAAAGGAAAAGCTAATCTCAGAGGTCCACCACTTTTTAACGTCCTCCATGTGGGTAAGCGAGAAGTTTGCGGAGTATCTGAGGCGTTCAAGGCTTTTGAACTGGGAGGAATACTTTCAGCTTAAAGTAGGCTTTGAAGAACCTTCAGAAGAGGAAGAAAAGCTCATAAAGAAGCTAAAAAGCTACGAGCTTTTGGAAAGGCGTCTCCAAAGGGTAAAGGACTTTTACAAGAGCATGAAAGAGCGTCCCGCAGAACTTGGCTTTGCGGTAAGTAGAAAGTGGAGCAGTAAGCTAAGGACTTTCAACTACCGATTGGAGAGGTTCCCTGTATTTCCCGCCGGATACTTTGACCTGAATGGTTATAAAGGAGTGGTTATAACCTCCGCCACCGCAGACCCAGAGGACCTCTACTACACTATGGGCATAGTGGGCAACTACTATGAACTTCCCCACAGCTTTCCCTACGAAAGGGTAGAGTTTGTGGTCTATGGGGTAAGCCCAAAGGAGAAAAGGGAATGGGAAGAGTGCTTAAGGTTTGCCTACAAAAGGCTCAGAACTCTTTACGACAAAGTTTTGGTGCTACTTACCAACAAAGAGCAGATCGAACTCTTTAAAGGGGAAGAAGGCTTAGCTATTCAGGGAGAAGACAGGCTCTCCTTTTTGGTGGAAGCCCTAAGAAGGGGAGATATAAAGGCACTGGTTGGGCTTGATAGCCTGTGGTTTGGTGTGGATGTTAAAGGAAGAAAGGGGCTTTTGATGGCAAAACTGCCCTTTGACAGCCCAGAGGACCCTCTAACTTACCACAGGATCAGATATCTGCGAGAGATAGGAGAGGATCCCTTTGAATACCAAAAGAGGAAAGCCCTAATAAAGTTCAGACAGGGCATAGGAAGGCTAATGAGGAGCAAAGAGGACGGAGGGACCATAGTTCTCTGTGATAGGAGAATCTTTAAGTTCAGGGAGTTCAAACAAGTGGTGGAGGAGTTAGGTATAAGAATAAAATACATAAAGAATGCTTAGGTGTGTGGCGGTAATAGGTTCCTCCCAAGCCAACGAAGAGGAGTATGAGATAGCCTATCAAGTTGGAAGGCACTTGGCTAAAAAAGGTGTGGTCGTAGTCTGTGGTGGAAGGAGCGGAGTTATGGAGGCGGTTTGCAAGGGTGCCAAGGAGGAGGGAGGCATAACGGTGGGCATCTTAACCACCTACACGGGCGAAGACGCAAACCCTTATGTGGATATAAAAATCAACACGGGCATGGGTTGGAACAGAAATCCTATAGTAGTAGCCAGTGGAGAGTTTGTGGTTGCCATAGGAGGACACTGGGGAACTCTCTCCGAGATCGCCTACGCCCTAATTCTCGGAAAAAAGGTCATAGGCTACAAAACCCACCCAATAGAGGGAGTTAAGCAAGTCCATAGTCTGCAAGCCCTTCTGGATGAAATAGACCTTTCCCTTGAAAAAATGTAAAATTTGATTATTTTTCTCAATTATGACAAACAGCCTTTTGTTTTTGGAGGATATGCTATTTAGAACACTCTCCAAGGAGATAGAAGAGCGCCATAAAGAGGTGTTAGCCCTTTACAGCCATGACTTGGAAATAACCAACATTGCCAACAGTATAAAAAGGCTGTGCGACCATATTTTTGAAGTTTACAAAGGCATACCGGACCCCTCAAAAAAGCTGGACGAGAACCTGTATTCAACCCTTTACTATCTTCTCAAGGATATGAGCATAACCCTTTACGACCTGACCATCGCAGAGGGCGAACAGCTATACTACGTAATATCCTCTGCCTATCAGAAGCTAAACGGTGCGGTTAATCTCCTTGAGAGGCTAACGCTCTGACTTCCTTCAGCACTTCCTCGGGTGAGATCTGCAGGCACTCGTAAGTGCGGTACCTACACTCTCCCTTTCCGTGCAATGTGCAAGGCTGGCATGGAAGGTTCTTTATGATAACTTTTCCCTCCTCCGGTAGAAGGGAAAAACCAAGGGTGGGATGGGTTGCTCCGTAAATCTGCACCGCCTTTGTGCCCACAGCCCTTGCGACGTGTAAAAGCCCAGAATCGTTTCCTACAAAAACCTTTGCCAACTTGATGATGCCCGCAATGTCCAAGAGGGAAAGCTTACCGCAGAGGTTCTGGGCGTTGGTTTCTTCAAAGCCCTCGCACTCTCCTGAGCTACCCACCAAAACCACCCTAAAGCCCTCCCTCTCAAGCCCGAGGGCTAACTCTCTAAAAAAAGGATA
>JGI20127J14776_1000245_pt1 | contig 13794 bp, 15 predicted proteins | sample JossMetagenome_2_FD_14776 | JGI IMG/M metagenome (IMG submission 14776)
AAACGTTTTCCACGGGAAACTTTAACGCTTTACGGGAAGAAGACTTTTTGTAAAATACTTTCTTCCCTAGCCACTCTTCCCGTTCCATATCATTTACCATGCAACAACGAGGAAAAATAAAACAAAATTAATGTACTTAACGAGAAACACTTACACAAAAACACTTTCACACCAAACAGAAACAAATAAATAACACCAACACAAAATAAACCATTGGGAAACGGTATCAGAAAACGAATGAATTGAAAGAATTATGTTCATAGTTATTTCTCGGTTTAATTCCAATGCGTATCAGAAAACGAATGAATTGAAAAATGCACAATGCACAAATGCCCCTGGGGGCGTCGTTGAGGGCGTATCAGAAAACGAATGAATTGAAAGCATCGCCGGCGCCACGAACTATGACCCCAGGACGCTGTATGTATCAGAAAACGAATGAATTGAAAGAGGTAGGGTTCGGAGAAGTTTCCAGCCTCCCCGGCCTTCTCCTGTATCAGAAAACGAATGAATTGAAAGAAGAACTCGATTGCAGAGAGCACTCCAGCCAAGCGCTTTTGTATCAGAAAACGAATGAATTGAAAGGCTCTGTCGAGCAAGTCAATCATGGAAGAAGAGAAATCAAGTATCAGAAACGAATGAATTGAAAGATTACCGCCGCTGTTGCGTAGCCCCCCTCTTCTGGACGGGCGCGTATCAGAAACGAATGAATTGGGTGGGATTGGTGCGGGGATTGTTTTACATGTGCAGAACAACAAAGAAATTTATTTTGGAGCCTCCATAAGGTGAACCATGAGTTGTAGGCGTGCCTTGTTCCTTGGGCGCTTCCAGCCCTTCCATAACGGTCATCTGCGCGCATTAAAGTGGATTCTTGAGAGAGAGCCCGAGGTGGTTCTGGCTATTGGTAGTGCCCAGTATTCGCATACTTTCAGGAACCCGTTTACGGTTGGGGAGAGGCTGGAAATGATTCAGGCAGTCCTAAGAGCTGAAAATCTCGCTGACAGGGTTATGGTCAGCGTGGTCCCCGACACCGACAACGAGCATTCTCTCTGGGTGAGGCTTGTGGTTACCTGGTCTCCCTGCTTCGACAAGGTATACACGAATGATCCCTTGTCGCAGTTGCTTTTTAGGGAAGAGGGTTTCCAGGTTGAGGGAATACCGTTTCACGAAAGGGACGTGCTCGAGGGTACACGTATCAGGAAGCTGATGGCCGAGGGTGGAGACTGGGAGAAATATGTGCATCCACGGGTCGCAGAGATAATTAAGAGGATTAGGGGTGACGCTAGGATAGCGGAGTTATACAGGTTGTCCCCAGCCTAACATGTTAATGTGGGGGACATGCTTCCTGGACTTTCGAGCATATCTTCTCGTGTACCTCGTTGTAGAACTCGTTTAGGACATCTATGTAGTCGGCGTCGCCGTTTTCTACGAGGTCCATTTTTGCCAGGACTTCTGCTGTTTTCTTCTCGCTTATAACGTCGCCGAACATCTCTGAGAGGTACTGGTAGACCTGCCTGCCCAGGCTACTTGGAACCAGCTTTCCGCCCTTGACGGAGAACACGTAGTTTCTGTCAAGGAGAGTCTTGACGATTTTAGAATACGTGGATGGTCTGCCAATGTTTCTCTCCTTCATAAGCCTGATGATGTCTGCCTGGGTGTAGAGAGGCACCGTTGCGACTTTCTTGTAGGCAACGTCCTCGATGATGTATTCTCCCTCTTGACTTGTAACCCCAGTTCTTAGGGGCAAGACTTTGGTGAACCCCTCTTCTAGGACTTCCTTGATGAATGTCAGGTCTTTCTCGAAGTATGGGCCAGACGCCTTTACCGTTACTTCTAGGACTTTTGCTGGGGGCATCTGGCTAGCTATAAACCTTCTAAAAATCAGGTCGTAGAGACGGATGTGGTCACGGGTCAAGGTTATCTGTAGCTGTAGGACGCCTTGGCGTAGTATCTGCATAAGTCCGTCGACGTCTAGGGGACGTGTGGGACGTATACATTCATGGGCGCCCCCCTCGCCCCACCTCCTCGGGACAAAGCTTGAAGGAGAAATCTTCTCCGAGATGTAGCTCTTGGCGACTGCTAGGCCCACGTCGGATACTCTCGTGCTGTCGGTTCTGTGATAGGTGATGAGACCGCTTTCGAAGAGGTCCTGTGCCAGCCTCATTGTTTTGTCTACGTCGAGTCTTAGGACTGTGTTTGCCTCGCGGAGCAATGTGTCTGTTGTAAATGGAGGTGGGGGATTGACTGTTTTCTCTGAGCGTTGTACTTCCTTGAGAACCACTTTTGCGCCCTGCATTTCGCTTGCGACTGTGCGTGGGGTTTTGCCGTCGAGGCGTACTGTGTCAACGAGTAGCTGGAGCTTGCCTGTATTGTCGATGCTCTTTAATGTGAGCCAGAAGACATACTTTTTGCTTTTTAGTGATTCTTCATAGTTTGAGATGACCCATCCGAGCACCGGGGTCTGTACGCGGCCCGCAGAAAGCCATGCTAACCCGTGCTGTTTTTGAAGCGCCTTGCTTAGGGCGAATCCTAGCCATCTGTCTTCTATCCTCCGTACATACTGTGCATGAACAAGGTTCTGGTCTATTTCTCTCGGATTGTTCAAGGCCTCTTCGAACGCTTTCCGTGTAACCTCGTGGAACTCTATGCGTTTCACTTTGCGCACATAGGGGGCAAGTGATAGGTAGACGTCCCAGCCGATTTTTTCTCCCTCGGTGTCGGGGTCTGTGGCTATAAAGACCTCTTCTACCTCCATTGCCAGCTCACGTAGCGCTTTGATGACCTCTGCTTTGTCAAAGATCTTGTCACTGCCACATTTCGGGCAGACCACTATACCAGGCTTTACCGGGGTGTTTGGCACAGAGCCGTGGAGGGAGATTTTCTGGAGAGGCGGATCGGTGAACTGTTCCCCACACCTCAAGCACCTCTTGATCGTGGTAAAGACGGGTGCAAACCTTAGTTTCGAGTCTCGTCTTATTACGAGGACGCCGTAGAAATCCCTGGCAGAGTCGTAGCTGTACAGTTGGGTGGTTAGGTCAAATATGTGGCCCTGTGTTGCCACGATGTTCATTATGTATCCTGAATAGGACACCTCGTAGGCTATGAGTTGTCCAAGCCTTCTTCGGCTGGGCTTGCCAAAGAAGTTAGCTATGGTTTTTGCCTTTGTCGGCGACTCTACAATTATTAGGGCAGATTTTACTAGGTCTGTTTTTAGCTCTGCAGGAATCTTTCCCTCCATTATTTCCCTAATAACCTGTCTTTCGTGGGATATTTCCCTCATTAATTGTTCCAGGTTGACTTCTTCGAGAGGCTTCCACTCAATCTCATAGAAACTGGTGAATTTTTTGAATTTTTCGAAGAACATCTCATCGTTGCATATGACTACTGAGAGTCCCCTTGAAACACCCCTGGCGTAGAGACGTGAAGCTCTGCCAGAAGCCTGTATATACGTCATGACGTCTGGCAACAGAAGCTTTAATGATTCTCCGTCTTTCACTATCATGAGGGAAGTCTCTTTCGAGAGCCTGTCCAGGTATTCAAGGGAGGAAAGATACTTCCCGACTATTCTTTTCAACAAGTCGATTCTCTCCGCGACCCTTGCCAGTTTTCCGGTACAGGAATTATCCTTTATACAATTAGTGAAAGCCATGTATTCTCCAGGCTCCATGTTTTGTAGGGCCTCTCGCAGGTATAGGATTAGTCGGTCCAGAGAGGCTTGATCCTCTTTTGTAGCTATATTCCTTACATTAGAAGCGATCTGGACAAGGCGCAGCGGGGTGATGTCGCCTAAGTCCAAGGAAAACTTGAAGTGTGGCACGCCCACGAAGAGCACATACTTCACGACATGTGGAAGGTCAAGGCCCCTTACAAGCGTCCCGTAGTAGCTGGCTGTCCCAATCAAGACGTCAATGTTTCCCGACTCAAACTCTTTTATGGCGTTTTTGTCCTTGTGCTTGCCATACAGCACTTTGGCTCTTATGCCAGCCTTTTCAAACTCTCCAGCGAGACGAAGGACAAAGTCTTCCTGGGTCCCCATAGGAACAAAGACAAGACCCCCTCCCCCAAGTTCTGACACTAGTTCTACAGCTTTTTCGACAATGTCTTTGTTAGCAACAATGGTATAAGTGTCAACAATGTTTCTTAGGAACTCTCCTCGAGCACCAATCTCGAATCCTAAAAGTTCCCTGAAGAGCCTAATCCTTGTACCACGGGGTCTCCCGGTCGCCGTTGACACGACTAAAACCCCGTGTTCACTCTTAGACAGGTTTTCCCTGAGTTTCTCACGCAACTTTTCGACCTGCAACCTGTCCTCGTCAGATACATTACCATTCCGCAGTAGGCGAGTTAGTCTCGAGGTTTCTCTTATAGTCCTTAAAGCGAGGTCAATGTCTTCAGGGGAAAAACCGAGCAGAACGAGTAGCTTGTCAATGTTTTTTGAAGACTTTATTATGCTGTCCACGTCGTCGACAAAAACGAAGTCAAATTTTTGACCCTCGAGCTTGTCAAAATTCCTGGCCAAAAACTGGGACGTTGTGATGAGGACAGAGTATCCTCCGCTTCTAATCTTCTCAATGACTTCTTCTTTATGGTTCTTCGATAGACCACCATGATAAATAACGATGCTCTCCGGGTCCAGGCCGAGTTTTGACGCGAAGGCTCTAGCCTTCTCGTATACTTGAGACGCCAAAGCAGAGGTAGGCAAAATAAGGTAAGATTTTCTTTTTTCCTTTGAGAGAAACAAGGCCGTGAGAATGCCGAAAACAGTCTTACCAACACCCGTAGGGGCAAGAATCACGAAGCTTTTTCCGAGGAAAACCCTCCTAGCCCAAGTCCTCTGGGCACTCCAGGGTCTGCTACCTAGTGCCTGGGAGAAAAACTCTCCAAACTCCAGCAGTTTCTTTTCCACATTGTAAAACTTTTCCAGTTCTTTCTTTGTACCCTGAGCCTCAAGTAGCCGGATTACCTGTTCTAGATGTGCAAGGAAGTCGTCGACATTTTTTCCTCTATGCTTCTTTCCAGTTGCTGTATTTTTTAGCCCGGATAGCTTGTCTTCTGGTAAACATACCCTACAGGGGGTCCTGCTGGCTAAACGGTGGTCGCTGATGTCTCCGCCACAGTTAGGACACATCGACTTGTAGACTGCGCCCAGCTCGTAATCATGCATGTAAACTTCAGAAATNAATTGCCACTCTAAATAAAAAAAGATAATGTTTATCGGGTAGTTNNCNGGTGTAGCCTGGGGAAGCCCTACTTCTGTTCTGCGAGCTTTAGGAGCCTGTTCCAGTTCTCCTCTATGTCCCGCTTAATCTCGTCTAGCAACCACTTGTTCTCGGGTTCAAGCAGGTGCCTAAACCTACCTTGAAGCTTAAAGTAGTCTTCCACTGGCTTGGGATCCTTCACGGGCACGGTTATCCTGATCTTGCCGTCTTCATACTCGTAGAGTGGCCAGATGCGGGTCTGCACTGCCAGTCTAGCGACCTCAATGCTTCTCGACGGGTCAAAGTACCAGCCAGTTGGACAAGGAGTAAAGTAGTGTAGCACGGTTGGACCAGGGGTATTTGCGGCTTTTACAATCTTGTTGTACATGTCTATCGGGAAGGCCGGGTTCATAGTGGCCGCATACTTAATTCCATGCGCAATGGCTATTTCTATCAGGTTTTTCTTTCTCTCCATTTTTCCGGGAACAGCCTTGCCGGCTGGACTCGTGGTAGTGCTTGCACCTTTCGGCGTGGCTCCGCTCCGCTGGATACCAGTGTTCATGTATGCCTCGTTGTCATAGCAGATATAGATCAAGTCGTGTCCCCTCTCTAGTGCACCGCTAAGAGCCTGGAAACCGATATCAAATGTTCCTCCGTCGCCACCAAACACGATGATCTTCGGCTTCTTTGTTCCATACTTCTTGGAGAGAACCCTGAAGGCAGCCTCAATTCCGCTTGCAACTGCGGCGGCGTTTTCAAATGCTACGTGAACCCAGGGCACGCCCCAGCTAGTGTATGGGAAAATAGTTGTTGAAACCTCTAGGCATCCAGTGGCGTTGACGACTACCTTGGGGTCTGGGACAGCTTTTAATGCAAACCTGACTACTTGCGGTATTCCGCAACCTGCGCACAGACGGTGTCCGGGCGCAAACTGTTCTGTGCGTGGCAGTTCTTTCAGGCTCTTAATTGGTGTTGCCTTTACGCTCACATACATCACCTCATGCCTCCCTTAGTCCCACCCATATGGGTTCTTCGGGAGCTTCACCCCTCTTTTGTACCTCCTCCATTAACTGGTACACCTGCTCCACGTGGCTTGGAGTAAAGTCTCTGCCGCCGAGACCATAGACGACGTTAACTAGATGAGGCTTCTTTTTCGCGTTGTACAGGGATGTGGCAACATCCATGAAGAGCTGGTTTCCAGGGCTTCCAAAGCTTAGGCTCCTGTCGAAGACAGCTACCACGTCGAATTTTTCAAGTATGGTTCTTAGCTCTTTTCTTGGGAATGGCCTGTACTGCGTCAGACTTATGACGGCCACGTTTTGTCCTTTTTCTTTTAGTTTCCTAGCCGCATACCTTGCGGTGCCTGCGGACGAGCCTAGAATAACTATGGCTTTGTCGGCGTCCTCGGCGTTGAAGGTCTTTATCTGGACATATCTTCTCCCGGTGAGTTTCTCATATTCGGCGAAGGCCTCCTTAATTACCTGTGGTACATTTGGATACGCATCGTACCAGATTTTTCTGTGCTCCATGTACCAGTCGGTAAAGTCGAGTGACCCATAAGTCTTTGGGTTATCTGGGTCTATTGGGTTCACTGGCTTCCGCGGCGGGAGGAAGCTGTCAACATCTTTGTCGTCTAGAACGTAGAGCCCCTCTGCGGCGTGCGTAAGTATGAATCCGTCTAGGTTGACTATTGTGGGTAGTAGGACGCGGTGGTCCTCGGCAATTTTGAAAGCCAACAGTGTTAGGTCGTATGCTTCCTGGACGTTTTCAGCGAATAATTGAAGCCATCCCGTGTCGCGTGCAGCATAGGCGTCGTCGTGGCTACAGTGAATATTAATGTTGGGCGAGAGCGCGCGGTTGCCAATTGCCATAACTATCGGCGCTCTTAGACCAGCGGCTATCCAGAGGATTTCCCACATTAGTGCAAGTCCCTGGCTACTCGTTGCCGTGAATACTCTTGCCCCAGCCAGTGAGGCACCGATAGCAGCCGAGAGAGCACTGTGCTCNCTCTCCACTGGGATAAAAACGGCATCAAGTTCACCATTGTTCACGTACTCGGCGAGTGTCTCGACGATTATCGTCTGGGGGGTTATTGGGTAAGCGGAGATCACGTCGACCTTTGCCTGTTTAGCGGCAAATGCTACAGCCCTGTCCCCATTCATTCCTACACGTTTTCCCATCATTCCTCCATCACCATTTCAATTGCGTGTACGGGGCAAACATTCGCACATATCCCACATCCCTTACAGTAGTCATAGTCTATCGATACATAGTCGTCATCATGTCTAATGATCGCAGGCTCGGGGCAGTGGGTCCAGCAAAGCAGGCATCTTATACATTTGTCCTTGTTGAGGACGGGCTTTAACGCACGCCAGTTACCAGTCTTATTGTATAGGCTCGTCTTGGGCTCCGAAATTATGCCTCCAATTGGCATTTCTTTCCAGGTTTTCAAGACAAATGGTGTGCTCTTACTCATATTTCTTCACCTCCTCATAAGCTCTTTTAATTGCGAGAACATTTAGCTGTGCAATTTTGCTGTCCTTGGAGAACCGCTCAGAGACGGTTGAGAGAACAGAGTCTAGACTAACAATGTTGCTTGCCTTTACTAGTGCCCCAAGCATAGGCGTATTATAGAATGGGCGCCCAAATACCTCCATTGCTATCTTGTAGGCGTCCACAATCCACAGATTTAATCCAAGGTTCTTTACATTTTCTAGAACCTTTTCGCTAGGAGTCTTCGCATTTATTACTAGTGTCCCGTTTTTCTTGAGCCCAGCAAATATGAAGGGCTCGTTCTGCATTGAGGGGTCTATCACGACAACTATGTCGGGCTCGTATATGCCGGAGTGCAGTTCTAAAGGGACGTTCCCTATCCTAGTGTAGGCTCTCACCGGGGCGCCGCGCCTCTCAGGACCAAAATCGGGGGCATGATAAACGTGTTTACCCTCTTTTAGGGCGGCGAGGGCGAGAAGTTCACTGCTTGTGACTACTCCTTGTCCTCCGCGTCCATGCCAACGGACTTCGTAAAACTCTCTTTCCATTTCTCGTCAAGTTACTTAGAGATATGTGGGATAAAAATGTTTTTAATAAGGGGGAATATAAATCATAGGCATGGAAATATTGGTAGCCTGGCACAAGGAATATCGAGATATATCTTTTACTCCTCCCTCTTTGAAGGATAGGTGGACAGGCTCCCGGAGAGTTTTCTATGATAGATTCTTGCCGCTTCTTCAGAGCATGTTGCCTCTTAGGATTGTAGAGGTTAGACCTATTCAAGAAGATGTATTGCTTCTTGCACATGATGAGAAATATGTCTCGTTTGTCAGAGAGGTGTCTAGAATCGGTGTCGGTCTTCTCGACTATGGAGATACTCCGGCTTTCCCAGGGGTATACGAGAAAGCCTTGCTTGCGGTTTCAGGTACTTTTATGCTTGCAGATCTTCTGAGAGAAAGAGGGGGGATAGGCTTCAATCCTCAGGGAGGTTTTCATCATGCCAGGAGATTGTCTGCCGGCGGTTTCTGCGTTTTTAACGACATTGCTATCGCCGCGAGACATTTGTCGCGAAATGGAGTGCAACGAATAGCAATAGTGGATATCGACGCTCACCATGGTGATGGAACACAAGAGATACTCTATAGGGATGCAATCCTAAAAATTAGTAGCCATGGCTACGGCTATGGATTTTATCCGGGGACAGGATGGATAGATGAGCTAGGCGAGGGAGAGGGCCAATGTAGAAACATTAATCTTCCAATGCCTTTCCCAAGTGGGGACGACGTGTTCAGGCTCGTTTTAACTTTTATCGACGAAATACTTGAAAGATATCATCCCGACTTCATTATTGTTCAGGCGGGGGGCGACGCGTATAAAGGAGACCCCCTTGTAGGCCTCAGATTGACTGATAATTCATACTACGCTTTCTCGTTGATGCTTTCGAGGTATGCATCTAAGGGAATACCTATACTTATGACTGGAGGGGGAGGCTACCAGCCCGAAGTTGTGGCAAGGCTCTGGGCCCTCATGCTGGCGTGCGTTTCAGGCAAATGCATAAAGGAACTTGGACCCATTGACCGGGAAACTGTATCAGAACCCGGAATTGTTAAGGCTATGCAGTCTAGAATAGAGCATCTTAGAAAGAAAACTGCTGAATGTCTTTAAACGTCAAGGAAATATGTTCTCTGTTCAACTTCGAACGGACTTAGTAAATCTCTACTTCTACACCGTACGCGGCTCCTTGTATGCTCACTATGACATCTGCGTCTTTTGCGCCAGTAAGCTTCGCTATGCCAGAGACGAGGTCGCCAAGCTTGACGAACAACGTGTTGAGTTCTTCGCCTACTCCCTCTATCGCTAGCTTAACACCTTTTCCGTCAACTTTGACGTCTATCTCGGCATCCTTAAAAAGGCTCTTTACTTTTTTCTCAATATCAGTTTTAGCTATCACATGCCCTCAAGAGGCTTTCAGACAACCCCTCTTTAAAAGTTTTTCTAGCAGATGCCACGGTTACTATTGTAAAAATGGCTTATTGCGTGTCATGAGGCAGTATCGAGACATGCACCGTTTCGTGGTTTTGAATTTTTGGGTGACTTAATCAAAAAATTTTAATCTATGAAAATTCTTATTTTAAATAGTGATGATAAATGATTTCAAGGGGAAGAAGGGGAGCACGGGGACTCAGCATAACGACTTTGCCTTACAAGGTTAAAGTCTATTCCAACAATCAGGTATTGATCCCTGCTCAGCTTGTACGAGCCCTGGGAATTCAGACCCTTGAATATGCGGAAATAGTCCTACGCAGGGGCGATCAGTCTGTAACTGTTTTTGTGAGGTTGCTTAAGACACGGTTCACAGACTCTAGACAGTTCACCATACCTAAAGAAGTTAGAGAGAAGCTGGGTATTCTCCCAGGCATGGAGGTAGAGATAGTTGAAATAAGGCGTCCAAAAGACGTTATATAGCAATGTGTGTTTCCTGAAGTCCTAAACTACTCCAAATCTCTCCTCATGTGTGGGCGGAGAAAGAGAAGCAACGACTATCAAAGCCCCCATTATGAATGAGAATAGTTCTGAAACAGAGCTCGCCAGGAGCTGGACTAGCTGTTCTTTTTCCCCGTAGGCATAGAGGGGGCTCACGTATTTCAGCCCCTCGAGGACCCCCTTTGTGTATGAGAGTGTCTTTTCATACCCCGAAATATAGTTGTCTGCCAATGAACGTACAGTAGGGTCAATTATCACCCCCAAGACCTCGTTTCTCGCTATCGTGACGAGTTTTTCTAGCACCATAAGTGCAAGGGAGATTGCCGCGTCGTAGTCTTTTCTCGAGACTGCGTCAGAGAACTCTTGTGTGTATTTTTTCATCAGCTCGCTGAGCTCAACGATGCTTGTCATAGATTCACTGTTTATCGAGAAATCTTCAAACGGTTAAATTTATCGGATATCTATAACGGGCAACATGCTTCTTTGAGAAGAGAATAGCCCTTTACCATGGAACATTTTTTAGCTTTAGAAGATAAGCGGCGAAATTCGTTAAGATATGTATGAGAGGCGTTATAACCATGGCAATGAGTGCGAGGCCCATGTCTAGGTCTCCGAAGAAGATAAACTGTAAAATGAAGGATCCTATTAGGAAGTCCACCTGGTCAAGTATCCACGCGGGATCCCCCGGCTTTATTCCTATTCTACGTTTTATGAAGGCGCCGACCAAATCCCCCAGCAAAGCTCCCAGCGCCAGCAAACTCCCTAGGGCTAAGTCGTGAAGACCCATGTATTGTAGTATAAGGGAGGCGAGACAGCCAGCGGCCAGTCCGCCGAGGAATCCTTCAAATGTCTTGTTCTTGCCGAATATTTCCCTACCGTCAAAGAAACGCTTGTTAAAATCTATTGGGTGTCTCTTTATGTTTTTTGACAAGAAAAATTTTCCAATGACTACGGGCGACCCGTTTGCTACGTATGCAGGTAAAATCCAGATTATAGCATTGACCACGTGTTGCAAGGTAAAGACATTCATGAGAGCTTTGGGCCCCATTGTGAAGAAGAATAAAACCAAAAGGACAAACACGTAGAAGCCATAGAACACTAGGAAGCTTGAAAGCAATGCCTTGCGAACATTGTCGATGGCAGTAAATGCACTATCCATGGCTCATCCAGAAACAGAAAAAGGATAATAATTTATCTTTTCCCACGATCTACTGGTTCGAGAATGAGGCCTTAATGTAATTCCTAATTTCCTCGTAGCCCGAGAGAATCGTATTGTTAGTGACGAGTAATGGTGTCTTTGTAGACCCATATTCTACTAGAAGCCAGCCCCTTAACCCATTTACACTTACATCTACAATCTTTATCTTGTCGTGTGCCCCCCAAATCTTAATGTCTTCGAGGAGCTTCTTTGAGTCCTCATCACTGCCAACAAACAAGACTAGGTTCTTCATAGTGTTTTCCACCCTAACTAGGGAATCTCCTCCGCTAATCAAAAAAGTGTCACTTCCTTTGTTGACCATATGAACCCCGTAATAGGTTTGTAACAAAAACATGAAATTGCTTCCGAAAATAATCCTGAAAGTTATCTCTCCTATACAAAAAACAATGACTGGAAAGAAAAGCGATGGAGCTCAGCGCAAAAACTTTTAAAAATCTCAAGTATTCTAAACAAAGGGGGCCGGTCGTCTAGTGGGAGGATGCCGCCTTTGCAAGGACCATGAAAGTTGGGGTTCCGAGAACGGCGGTGGTCCCGGGTTCGAATCCCGGCCGGTCCACCATTTTTTCTGGCAAATGCTTTGTGGGGAAGTTTTGGCCGTGTTGAAGCAAAAAAACTATAAATCTTGTTACATTTTTTCTGAGGGTCGTTATGGGTTCAGTGAAAACATTTGAAGTTTCGGGAACAATGCGTCTAAGGCTCGGCGAACAAAGGAAGTTTAGGATCTACGTAAGGGGGCTAAGCGAGGACGAAGCAAAAGAAAAAGTATACAGTATCTTGGGGTCAAGACACAAGCTCACTAGAAACCACATAAAGATTGCAAGTATTAGAGAGGTTCCCCTAGAAGAGGTTCAGGACGAATACGTTAGGGATCTGGCACAGGCAGACAAGATCGTCGCGTATATTTTAAGGTGAATATAATTGTCACAGATAAGCAGGGAGAGGCTGGCCCAGGAATACGGTTACCTGGCCCAAATAGCTGAAGAACTCGAGAAGGAAATAACCCTTGCACAGAGCCTAGTCGCCGAAGTTGAAGCTGCTATTTCGGCTCTTAAAAATATAAATTCTTTGGAAGATTCAAAAGAGATACTTGTCCCGGTTTCCTCAGGGATATATATCAGGGCAAATGTGAAGAAGCAAGAGAAGTTCCTAGTGGCAATAGCGCGAGACATACTTGTTGAGAAAACCTTCGAGGAGACTTTGGATTTCCTCAGCAAGAGAAAGGAAGAACTGAACCAGCTCATACAAAAAAGAGTAGACGATTTGAACAAAATCGTGTCTAGGATCAGAGAAATCGAAGGAATAATCAAGGCAACAAAATAGCCTGCCGGGAGTAGTTTCTAATGCCGAGCTTTAGCCTGAAAAATGTTTTAAAGTCGTTTGTAGAGGAGCTTGCCTATACGGAGCTTGACCCCAAGGCTGTAGAAGAGGTTTCGTCGACCTATGTATTGAAGCTTGTCGAAGAAGGAGTAGCCCTAGAAGTTGCAGAGTCTATTTTTAGGGATCTTTCCGAGCGTATTTCTGGGAAAAAAGTAGGCAGACTAGAAAACAAGAAGGAAATCATCCTTAAAGAGTTCAGGAGGCTCCTCGAAGACCTTTTCTCCCGGGCGGGGAAGATAGATATATGGCAGAGAACTGCTGAGACTATTCAACAAAAAGGCTATTTCACAATTGTATTCCTAGGGCCAAATGGCCACGGAAAAACAACTACTGTGGCCAAGCTGGCCAATCTATACAAGGAAAAGGGCTACAGGGTTACCATAGCGGCGGCTGACACTTTTCGGGCAGGTGCCATAGAGCAGGCACAGTACTGGGCGTCCAAAATCGGTGCAGACTTTGTGTCTCTGGGATATGATGCTGACCCCGCCGCCGTTGCCTATGAGGCTGTGAAACGCGGGGAAAAGGGTTTGTCTCAGGTTATTTTGATCGACACTGCGGGCAGGATGCATACAAAGAAGAATCTAATGGACGAGATGAGGAAAATAGTTAGAGTATCTCAGCCAGACCTAAAGATATTTGTGGGAGATGCCCTTGTAGGGAACGATGCAGTAGAGCAGGCCAAGACATTTTACAACGAGGTCGGATTCGACGGCTCTATTCTCACCAAGTTTGATGCAGATACTAAAGGAGGTGCTGCCCTGTCCATTGTATACATAACACGGAAGCCAATAATTTTTGTCGGCGTCGGGCAGGGTATAAGAGACCTAAAAGAATTCGATCCGAAATGGTACCTAGAAATGCTTCTTGACTAGCCATGCGTTAGAATGTTATCTTGCCTAATATCCGCGCGCGCTTGAGTATGCTGTCTGGGGTGTCTGTGGGTACAAGTAGAGAGAGGAGAAGGTCTTGGGAAAGCTTTCTATAGTAGATTTCAACCTTGTTTTTGTCCTCGAGTTTTGCAATGCT
>JGI20127J14776_1000267_pt1 | contig 13451 bp, 14 predicted proteins | sample JossMetagenome_2_FD_14776 | JGI IMG/M metagenome (IMG submission 14776)
AGTGCTGTGGCCATTAGGTATATGTTTTGCCCTGCGTGACCCACCTCCATAGGCACATATCTAAGCCTACCCCTCTCACCATAGATTCTTGTAGTTCTCTCAAAAACAGCAGCTATAACTATGCTTACAGGTGCTTTACCGACCCACTCTTGACCTAGAGCAGCTTCCTGAAGCTCTTTCCTAACATCACCTAGCTTAACTGGTTTAAGGCTATGCGTATATGGATCGTATTTGTAGACCCCTGCCTCAAGATAGTGGGTCTCATTTAATGCTACACCTCTTTCACCAATAACAACATAAATCTCTAGGGGATATGTGGCACCAGCGCTGGGTGTTGTCTTAAACCCCCATCTAACATCATTGACTCCGTAGGCAGCCCATAAAAGCATTGACAATTGCACTACTGTGAGAGGTCTATCAGTATACTCCCTAATGCTTCTTCTCCAGAGCAAAGCCTCTTCAACACTGATATTAGTAATCCTTCCTGGCAAAGGAAGGTACACAGTTTTATTAACAACTCTCACAGTAAGAGGTGAAGGCATTACCACTTCTGAAACCCTTAGCAAATGCACAGCCACTACATAGCCTATGAGAAGAAGCGTTATTATGATTGAAGCTACCCAAGGAAAAGCCCTACCAAACACCATACACCTAACCTCACTTATCTCTACATGGCTTACCAATGTTATAAAGTTTAGTCTAGCAGAATTTTATCTACAGTAGGTTCTTGTACAACAAAGCTGTTGAAAAGACTGCTACAAGTTTGTAGTGATTTGTGAACAGCTGTAAACATTTTTAAATACTTGGCAAATGATGAACGCTCTGTGATAATGAGATGTAGACTAGAAAAACTTGTGAAAGCTGTTATAGCTCTGCCATGAACTACGGCAACTCTAGCATCTGCCTTGCTCTTCTTCATGGTCTCAGGGTCTGTTCGAAGCTTTGGAGTAAGAGACTCTATAATTCTAAGCATGGCAACACTTAAATTAGCAAGAGTTACACATGATACTACGACATGTAAGTCAAGAAAGGCTTCAATAAAGTATGGTAAGACTGTTGCTGCCGAAGCCTCTGTAGTGGATAAGCTGGGAGAGGTTGTATTAAGCTTGTGAAGGGAGCAGTTAGATCTAGTCAAATCTGTTGATATCATAAGGATTGAGAATACCTTTGCTGTGAGTATAGGGCAGAATAGAGCTTAGCGTTAGAAGCAAGGGAAAGACAACTGTGCTTAAACGTGAAGAGGGCTGTCTCAGGCTTTATCCATTGCATAGAATCTACCACTAAATGATTAAAAACCCTCAAGACCACTACACATAATCAGTGCCTCCGAGTCTCCGAGACCCGCAGGGCTTTGAAACCCCTGGCGACAGAGGCTGAAGCCTCTGCGGTGAGTGGGCTCGGGGAGACCGTTGAGAAGTAGATAGCGGGGAGCTGAAACCAATGGATATAAGAGGCTATGAACCGCCATCTACCGAGAAATGGCTGAAAATTAGGATGTAAAGAAACATAAATAAAGAAGATGAAATAGATATAGGGTAAGGAAAGATTCTTTAAAAAGGCAATGATTCTTCCTTGTACAATGTTTCAAGACAGGCATATAATGCGATTATAAGGCTTGTTTAAATAGCGTGCATGTTAAAGAATCTTGTTAATCTAGTAATAATTAAATAGAGTGTGAAATGAATCTATATCCCTTTTTATACAAAGTCTTCTTCTGATATACCTTCTTAGAGATGGTAGACAATTCAATGTCTTTTTTCCTTGCATTAGTAATTTGAAAATGGTGCAAATCTTTGCAGTATTTATCATTGTATTCTTACTTAATTAAATCATTTAATTCCTATAACTTTCTTTGACACTAGTTCATCTGGGCTCACTTCTGTAGCCGTAGAGATCTAGCATCACATATTTGTATCCCAATTTCTGTAATTCCTCTGCTAGCTTATCCATAATGTTTTCGTTGAAGAATCTTTTTCTCTCATCTTTGCCCACCTCTATCCTAGCGATGTATCCATGGTCCCTGACCCTAACCAGTCTTGCCCCAGTCAGTATTTTTACTACCTTTTCTGCTTCTGCAATTCTTTCCAGTTTCTCAATAGTTATACGCTCTCCATGCGGTATTCTAGTGGCGAGGCAGGACATTGGGGGTCTGTCCCAGTTCGGCAATTTTAGTGCTTTAGCAATTTCCCTCACCTCGTCTTTTGTAATCCCAGCATCTGCTAAAGGGCTTCTAACACCTGCCTCTGCAAAGGCTAGTAGACCTGGTCTATAGCTATTCAAATCCGATGCGTTGGTACCATCAACAATAGTTTTTGCACCAAACTCTCTCGCTACTTTGCTAAGCTCTTCAGCAAGATCCTTCTTACAGAAATAGCACCTGTTTGGAGGGTTAGAAATGAAATTGGTATCCTCCAGCTCGCGACTCTCAATAATTACATGCCTTACAGCAAGAATCTCAGCAATCCTCTTAGCCCACAACAAATCCTCTTCATGGTGTATAGGAGACGTAGCAGTAACAGCAATAACACTGTCTCTACCTAAAGCTAGCGAAGCAACAGCAAGCACAACAGAACTATCAACACCGCCAGAAAAAGCTACTAAAACAGGTCTCTCCACAGACTTAAACCAGTTAAACAAACTCAAAAACTTCTCTCTAACACCTCCATTCAACTCTCTTAAAACATCGACAAAATTCAAGATATAACCACCCATTTCAACGCAATTGATCAAACCACTTTTATCTAGAGGTAAAAAGTTTTAGGGTCTTTTAGGAATAATGGTTGTTGGATGAAATCTGCCTATTGTGCTCTACATAAGTAAAGCCAATGAAAGTCACAGGTGTTGCATATTTGTCGATAAGTTTAGATATCTGTGAATAGCTGTAAATACTTGGCTCTATACATAGACTTGAACATGGTAGAATGTTTAAATATCTACAGGTTATAGTTCTCTAGATAACTATGTATGTATACCTTGTTTTAAGGAATACCTCAGCTATTCTAGCTGTCTTAATCTTTGCATCGCTGAATCCTTGAATTTCTAGAAAGTTTGCTCTAGCACTCGATAGAACCGCTTTAACGTGGTTTACATGGGTTTTTATCGCTTTGTATACTTCCTCTAAGCTGTTCACTATGCTCACTAGATTCTCTACATCGATTAGACCTGCTGTTGCTCTATCAACAGGTTTCTCTACCTCCCATCTATAAACGTTTATGTATATAGCTATAGGTATAAACATAACTTTTCTAATCTTCGATAGAACCTCGAAATCCTCAATATCGTGGGCATAGTCTGTCAAAACGATTAGCGATGCTCTTTTCCTTGCAATAGGTTTAACTATCTTTAGTATACTGCTAAGCCTTGTATCCCCGCCAACGTTCCTCTCTTCGCATATAGTGTTCTCCAGGATCTTCACAGCATCTCTTCCTCTAAGACCTTGGATAACCTCTACCCCTCTACCAACTATAACTAGTGCTACCTTGTCTAACAGTCTATGTGAAAGCTCTAGGATTAGCGAAGCTGTGTAGAACATAGATGCAATCTTGTCTTCTATAAGCATAGAGTTTGTTAAATCTACTACAAGGATAACGTTCTTCATCTGCTCTACGTGGAAAACCTTTACGTAAAGCCTGTAGTCATTTGCTGAAGAGTCTAGAGATCTCGCTGTCATTCTCCAGTCTACATACCTAATATCGTCTCCCTCTTGATACTCCCTGAAATCAGCGTACTCAAGACCTATACCTAGGAATCTCGATCTACTCACCCCTAACTCCATAGACGTAGCTGCGCTCTGTCCAAATCTAGTAGCTGCTCTAGCGATATTACACAGATCTCTACTTAGATATGACAACATCCCCAACCTTCACAACATCACTAAAGGAAATATCTTCAAACTCTATAGCCCCAGGTTCAACCTCTACGAACTCCTGTAGAAGAACTACTACTTTATCCTTCTCCTTCAGATCTTTCAAAACCTCCTCAACATCTTTAGCAATAGATACATCTAGCTTACTGAATCTGTAAGGATCTCTAAACTCTACAAGTCTCTCATAAGCCTCTTTAAAACCGAGCCTCTTCACCTGGGCTGTAAATGCAATCCAGTTGACAACCTTCTTAAAACTTCTAACTCTGTAAACCCTGAAACCAATCTCACCAGCACCAACAACAACTTCTTTAGCAATCCCTAGAACACCTCTAGACATGCTCACAATAATCTTATTAAGCACCTGATCCACTCTGTAAACAGGTTTTGAACCCCGGGCTGGCAATCCTCTAAATATAGCTTCTCTCGGTGTTTTGAGGAGAATTACTTTAATGAGGGAATCGATGTTGTCCACAGAGGTCCTCTTGATATCTATTAGCTGGATCTCTGAAACAGGTACGAAGCCTTTTAACCATTTAACTTCTTTCTCAGCAACTTTATACGGTATATCGAGACCATCTCTTCTAGCGAGAGATACAAGTAGCTCTAGAGGTTCATCACCTCTAAGACTAGCTCTACTAGAGAGTATAGACTGCAGTTTCTCAACATCTACTACAGGTTCATTAACTCTAGAGGATATGTATACAGCTAATCCAACATCTTCTTCAAGAACTTGTAGATCCTTCACATAGCCGTAGATAAAACCCTCCGAATCTATGACCATGGCATCCCTAATCTCGTCTAAACTGAAAAACCTTCTCTGCATATCCATCCACGCCACCTCTATATAGATATTACAGGATAAAGGTTTAATACCTTGATGTTCTGGAGAACCTATGCGTAGAGGTGCCTCTTTGACTACTCCAAGAATCGATATAGACTCTATCAGGGGTGTTGTTCAGGAGATACATAAGCAACTTGATAGAGCTGTTGTTGGTTACGAAGTTGAGAAGAGAATAATCTTAGCATCTCTATTGGCAAATGGGCACATTCTGCTAGAGGGTGTTCCTGGGATAGCTAAGACAACTCTTGTAAAAGCTCTTGCTAGAACACTTGGTTTATCTGAGAAAAGTGTTGTTGAGATCAACGGTGTTCCATACAAAGGTTTCTCGAGAATACAGCTCACTCCAGACCTAATGCCATCCGATATCGTGGGCTCCCTAGTGTTCAACATGACTTCGAGAGAGTTTGAGGTTAGGTTTGGACCTGTCTTCGCGTATATAGTTCTTGCTGATGAGATTAACAGAGCTGTTCCAAGAACTCAGTCAGCTCTTCTCCAAGCTATGCAGGAGAGAGAGGTTACTATAGGTGGAACTACATATCCTCTGGAGGTTAGGGATAAGGGGAAGTTCTTCTTCGTTCTTGCTACTCAGAATCCTATTGAACAGGAAGGTACATATCCTCTTCCAGAAGCACAGCTAGATAGGTTCATGGTTAGAATTATCATGGGATATCCGAAGAGCTTGGAAGAGGAAAGGAGAATACTAGAGCTACACATGACTAGGTTTACAGAACCTATTGAAGATATAGAGAGAGTTGTTGACCCAGTCTGGGTTGTAGTAACTCAGGAATACATAGCTAAAAACGTTAAAGTCGATAGCTATGTAATTAACTACATAGTCTCTCTGATCAGAGCTACAAGACCAGAGATCTTCGAATCTATATCTAGATACTTTGAGCTTGGTTCAAGCCCAAGAGCTTCAATAGCCCTTATGAGGCTAGCAAAAGCTTTAGCAGCTATAAGGGGATCTGAAGCTGTAGCTATTGAGGATATAGATACTGCTGTTTTCTATGTTCTTAACCACAGAGTTCTACCAAACCTAGAGACAGTTATGGAGCTCGGTGGAGGTTTTAAAGTTAGGATAGCAGTTATATCTGAAGGTCTTGAGATGGCTAAGAAGGTTGCTAGGGGTGGTAGGTAGTGACAATGGTAGAGTTTAGAGAGGTTAGCAAAAAGTTTGGGAAAGTAGAGGCTCTGAAGAACATCTCATTTACAATTCCTGAAAAAACTGTAACAGCTTTTCTAGGGCCTAATGGTGCTGGGAAGACGACCTCTATGAAGCTTGTAATGGGGTTCCTAAAGCCAACTAAGGGTGTAGTGTTTGTGTGGGGTGAGGAGCCATGGAGGAGTGAGGGTGTTAGGAGTAGGATTGGGTATCTACCAGAGAGACCTGTATATCCAATGGATATAGCTGTAGAGAATTTCTTGAACCACTTAGCAAAGCTTAAGAAACTTAGCAAAATAGATGTTAATAGAGTTATAAGGCTTGTTGGTCTTGAAAACCTTGTCGATAGAAAGATAGGCACCCTGTCTAGAGGCTACATACAGAGGGTTGGAATTGCGCAGAGCCTCCTAGGAGACCCAGAGCTATTGATCCTCGACGAACCAACAGCAAACCTAGATCCCTCAGCGAGGAGGGAGATCATAGAGCTTTTGAAGACTCTACACAAGGAGCTCAAGGTATCAATGATAATATCTTCTCACATAATCCCAGAGCTTCAGGAAATAGCAAACTATGCAGTGATTATAAATAGTGGTATTGCGCTTGAGTATGGCTATTTAAACGATTTGTGGAGAAAGTATGAGATAGAAGCCATATTCATAATCAAGACTGTAGATGTTGAAGCTGCTGCCAGGATACTTATAGATAAATCCTATGTTCACTACGTTAAGAAAGTTAGCAACAGTTTAGAGGTCTCTATAGATCCAGAGCACTACAAATCTTTTGAAAACTTGTTGACAGAGTTGAGTGGCTTGATAAAGAACTACACATTCAAAACAGCTAGCCTTGGTGATCTATACGAGAAGGTGGTGAAGAGTGGATCTCAGGAAAGTGTTTGAGCATACAACTTATGCAGTGAATAGAAGGCTACTAGCGTATACGATAACAATCATTGTTATGAGCATCATAACATCGTTGATGCTCCTTTTCCCAGGCTATGGAACACCCATCGATGTATGGATATCTGGGCAGTTAACAATAGTTTCAATAATATTCAAAATCTTGATAGCACTTCAAATCTCTAGAATTGCTAGAGAGATTACATCAGGAGAGATCCAACTATACCTAGCGCACACATTAACAAGGTCAGAGTATGTGTTAAGCATGTTGTTAGCGTCGTGGTTTACACCAACACTAATCCTAGTCTCCTCATACATAGTAACATTCACTATCGCAGCACCTAATCTGGTAATATCTGGTGAACTACTTAAACCCCTTATCCATCTAGTACCAGACCTACTATTCATAGCATCGATAACACTGTTCTTCGCTAGCAGAGGAAGAGAAGGAATAGCAACAACAATAGGTGCAGCGCTACCAATACTCCTACCACTCTCACTATCAATAGCGTTCTCAGGCTATATGAACACCTCACACCCTGTTTATACGCAGATTTTCTACGTATTCACTATAGTACTAGGTTTGATGACTCCTTACACCTACAACCTTCTCTATGTAAACTACCAAAACATTTCCTACCCTCTTCAAGGTAATTTATCTAAATTAGCAAACCCAACACTAAACACATTAGCATCACTAGCACTATCAATAGCAATTATAACGCTCACTTTTGTATTGTTTAAGAAGAAAGACCTCTAGCTCTAGGTGGTGAAAATGTTTCGAGCACTACTCATAACACTAACCATATCAGTGCTAATATTACTCGGGGTCCTTGTATACGGAGCTATGAAACCTATAGTAATATCGTCAGGTGATCGAGGGCAGAGTATTTCAATGCAGAACCCTGGCCCATTAGCAATAGCTTTAGTGAACAATAAGGTGTGCTTCCTCTATATCTACGATGTTAGCTTCAGTTCTATGCCTGGGGGATTACAGCAACCTTATCAATCGTTAAGCGATCTATACTATCAGGAGATTAGAGATAGAAGACTTACTTTCAATATATATGGTTCTGCTGTAGGGAATTTGACAAATAGTAGTGTTGCTATTCGTATCCTCGAGGTTAACACAGTTGCAGCATTAGAACTTCAGAGAATAATTAAGGAAGAGCTGGATAGATCGAATCTTTCGAAATACCACCCCATAGTAACCGATGAGGGGTTCACAAGGATAGTTGGATACGCTGAGCAAAAATCTCTTCATATCTACAACAAGTGTAATGTTATTGAGCTTCCATGGAGTAGAATGGTTGTTAAAATAAGTTTCCCTAACGGAACCACAAGGAATTTCATCTTCATAGAGCCTCTATTCATATGCAATGCTACGTCAATACCCCAGCAGGGAAATACCCATGTAGTTGAGCTATGTTTTGATAAAGATCTGAAGATTACACCTATTATCTCGGGGAATTTGACTTCGATTGGCGAAGTAGTTGAGAAGGCAATTAATGCTAGCCATTTTAATGATTATAGTACACTTAAAACAGTTGATCTATACCTACGCAACCCCATAATGAATATCATATTGAGGTACAGCTACCTCTTGATGCTTAAACCTAGGTTAGAGCATATTTTAAGAGCCCTGGCTTTCCTAACAATATTTACTGGGTTTACAGTTATTCACTATAGGTTTAGACCCTATGAATACACTTTTATTGCAAGGTTTGCTAGAAGGTTACGCCAGAGAATCTATAGACGATAAATCTGTGTATAATGTATAGCATTAGTGTTGCTATGAGCATGTATCCTATAAGTGGTGTGTAGACCTCTACTCTTTTCATTATCTTTGCCTCTACCTCGACTTTTTGAATAGTTTGAGCAGCTCCTCTAAGAGCTTCGCCAAGAGCTGCAGGTAGTTCGCGAGCTGTTTGAGCTACAAAACTTTTGCCCCCTGTCTTATTAGCTATCATCTTCATCTCCTCTATACCCTCATTCTCAAAGCCTATAAATACAGTGTATATTGGTATCCCTCTATCCTTGAACTCCTTGAGGAGCTCTCTATACTCCTTAATATCTGCTGGCAAACCATCAGAAATGAACACTATTGCTACAGAGATGTTCATCTCTCTATAAGGTGTTAACCAGTTGAGAGCTACTTTAAGTGGGTAGCTATACATCGTTCCTCCAAGGGCTTGAGCTTTCTCAACAGCTTCTACAACTTTTCCCCAGTCATCTGTAGGTGCAATAGCTTGTTTAACACTGTGGTCGAAATCTATGAACCCTATATCTATAGATATGTTTAGGTTCTCGATAAAGTCTTTGATAACGTTTTTAGCTGTCTCTATCTTCTCCCCAGCCATGCTACCAGATGTATCGAGGATTACAACCATAGCTGGTTTTGTTTTAAACCTCAGCTCTGAAAGTTGTTTAGACTCTACGTATGCCACCTGCTCCGAAACTATGTAGGGCTGTGCAAATGCTAAGGCTATCAGAAACACTATAGCTAGCTTTAGGACTAGACTCAGCAACCTCCTACCCCTGCTACCACTCCCCTGAATCTTCTTTAGAGCAACAGATGCTAAGCTATGTCTAAATCTATACCACTTAGAGTAGAGCATTGGGTAGTAGATATGGAGAAAAATAACAACTGCTGCTAGAATCGGGAAAGTGATTATGAATGCTGGGATATTTCTAAATGTCATCATATACCCTCAACCATAGATACTACTATTAGAGATACCATCGTTATTAACAGGTATAGTTGTATTGTGTAGTCTTTTACTGGGATAACAATGTTTAGATTTCCAGATACTTTAAGAACCTCGAACTTAGTTTTTGCATAGAGTCTCTCACTAACATATTTAACAGCTTCTTCATCTCCTAAATAACCAACCCTAAACACAGGTAACCCTCTGTCCCTACACAACTTCTCGAGATCTAGAGACCTTGGATCATTACCAATAATAATGATAACTACTGCGATACCGCTGTTCGCAACTGTATTTACAGCATCTTCTACTGGAGAACCATAGTTTATAGCACCATCAGTTACAACAACAACTGCAATCGGTATTGCAGATGCTTTTGCTACTGAGTATCCAAACATTAGTGCATCTCCAATTGCTGAAAACCTCTCTAGATCAACACCTCTAAGCCTCTCTATACATTCTCTAGCATAGCTCTCATTGTTTATACCTAGGCATAGAGGTTTCACTGTATCACTAAAAATGTGTATATCGACGATATCCTTTCTCTCTATAGCTAGACCCACGATCTTCTCAACTATACCTAGAGCTGTAGAGAACCTTGTTGACGATAATTCGCTGTATCCCATACTACGAGAGATATCGAGTAGTATAGCTATCCTAGCACTTGTAGTATTAACATCGAGAACATTATCTATAGTTACATTCACTGTAGTATAGCTAACTATGTATGGTTGCGAAGCCGTTAAAGCTATGAGTATAGGTATCAAGATTTTTACAATAGCTGTGATAACTATGAATCTAGACCTGCTTATCGAGCCAAGTCTTAGCGAGAGGATTTTAAATCTTTTACTGCTCTTCAAAAAGAGAACTGCCAGTATTGGCAGGGTCACAGGGATTAAGAGGAGCATATAGGGGTTGTCAAAACCTATGCTAATCATCTGATTCTGGAGGAGCGTAGCCAGCGCCACCACCCTGACCCTCACTATGCTGCCCCACCTGTCCCTGTCCACCACGCTGGCTACTGCATGGACAAGATTCTCTACCTCCTCCTTGTCCTTGCTGTTGTTGTATAGCTTTATTTATAAGAGTTATTAATGTGTTTTGGGTATTGCTGATATCTGGTGAGAGAGGTCCTGTAGGTTTTACGTTTTTAATTTCGTTTTCTAGTTGTTGAAGTGTTTGTATAGGTAGTGTTGTTGTGTTTGTGCATAGAGTTTCCATCTCATCTCTATACATCTCAGCTATCTTCATAAGTATGTAGGCGTTGAGCAGAGAGTTTAACGATGATTCAATTCTTCTCCTAGACATGTTAACAGCTGGTACATGGTTTTCCGCGATTAGGCTTGTGTTAACCTTCTGCAAGTTGTCTAGAGCTTGTGAAAGATTTTCTATAGCTTTAGTAACATCTTCTTCAACAACGCTAAACCTATTCAAAGCATCATCAACTCTACACATCGCTAACAAGCTCAAAGCCTCTTTAAGCGTATCTACACTTCTGTTAGCAATTTGCAGAGCTTGTAGAGTATCTATAGATGCATCTGCAATTAGGAGGTAATTAGAGGCTACCTTAGCGAAGAAAGTTTCCTGTGATCCATAGATAGACGTTATATTCGCTAGATAAATCCTTATCCTATCCTTGTTAACATAGGTCTCCCCAATGCTTACACCAGGATCGGCAACAAAACCTGCAAGCCTTTTTGCAATAGCTGTAGAAGATTTGTTGAGGTGNGTAACAGCCTTAACATACTCTTCTAGAACATTGATACCTACAGAAACTGCTGGACGAGGCAAGAAGCTGAAGACTAGGTATAGGATAGAGGAAACGATAATAGCGATAGATGCAACTAACATCGGATCGCGTAGAAACTTACTAGGCATAGCGATACACAGGCTTAGATATAAAATTTCAAAGAATTTATATCTTTATGCAGGAGACAGCAGGGATACACATACTTAACATTTTTCATCAGCAATGTATACTGCTGACTATGCCTATGGATATCAACACATTAGCAAACCTATACCCATTCCCACTTCAGATAAAGAGCCGAGATAATGTTGCCAGCGCCAGAAGCTTAACAATGTACCTAGCCTCGTAGCTTCTGAACTCAAAGAGTCTTAGAACCTCAAAATAAGTGACCCTCTCAAAGGCTTCATGATCCTTGCTCCTAGCTTCAGAGCTGTAAGGCTCTAGATATCCTCCCCTATGTGATTTGTTGACTCCTTCCCAGTTTATACTCCCACCTACGAGCACCTACACAGACATATTCTGTAGAACTATACTTGTTAAACTATTCACATGCTCTTACCATGGCTTTATCGCTCAAGAAAGGCTTTAAACCTTCTAAGCATAAGGCTGCTTGGGAGTGGGTGAGGTTTGNTGGATGCTGCTCTAAAGGCTCTAACTGTTGTAGTGGTAGTGCTAGTTGTTGCATCGCTANTTGCATCAGCAACAATTGTTCAGAGCACGCCTATAGAGATGNTCAGGATAATCATAGGCTTGAAGGACTACAGAGACATTGAGAAGCTTAGAATGCAGTGTGTGAGCTGCAGCCTCGTCTCTGAGATCTGAGATAAGGGCTGTCGTTGTTGAGGTGCCTAAACAAGTTGTTGATAAGTTGAAGAGCCTCCCATTCGTTGCATATGTTGAGGATGATGAGGAGGTTAAGGCGTTGCAAGAGGTTTAGTGGAACGTAGAGATGATTTATGCTCCAGATGTTTGGACAATATATAATGTTAGTTATGGTGATGCCGCCTACGGGTATCAGGTAACCATCAGGGTTGCTGTCCTTGATACAGGTATTGACTATAAGCACCCTGACCTTCAGGGAGCTGTATCCTACTGCATAGTCTCGTTAAACAATGGCAAGACATTCTATAGGGCTGTTTCAGTAAATAGGGTGGGCTAGGGTTGTTTAAGTCCTTTTAGGGCTATTAGGTATGCTGATGCCATGTGCCTGTCTAGTCTATGTTTCACCATTATTTCATTGTGTTCCCTAGAGCTTGTTGTTCCCCTCGGGTCTACGTACTCAACTTTTATATCGTATAGAGGCGCTTTCATTGCTATTCTCTCTATTACAGAGTTTCTGAAAATAGCTTTCCTGTAGTTGTAGTTCTCATGCCTCCTATCGCCGTTCCTAACCCATAGAAGCTTTAGCTTTCCTAGAACACCTGGGTCTTCTAAAAACAGTGTTTTCACACCTTGGTGATAGGCATAGCTAAGCATTTTGTGAACCTTCACACCTATAATACTTCTAGCACTCTTCCTTGGAAAACCCCTAGCTGCTGTCTCTCTAAACCAGAACGTGTAGACATCTCTAAGCTCTCCACTGCTATCAATTATTGCCAGGTTAATTCTATCAACATTTACATCCACTCCACCACAGAGCTTGCCCTTGTTTGCCTTAACTCTTGCCATGTGCCTGTAGTAGAAGTCTATTGATATTGTTATCTGCACATCTCCGCAAACCCATAACCTGTCTTTCCTAATGCCGTAGCTCTTTATAGCTACTCTCCCTGCATACTTTTGCCTCTCCTCTAGTACTTTCTCTAGGAGAAGTCTGTAACTCTCTGGTATAGCAGGCTTTACCACGTCTCTATAGATATTCTTGCTGTAGTCCACTGTTGTTATGTGGAACTCGTAGCCAGGCTTGAGAGTGATGTTCCTAGCTGGGTATTCCAACTCGCTCTGCTGAAACATTAGCCAATTAGACAGCTCAACACTTCTAAAATCTACTCCGAGTTGCCTACAAGACTCATAAACACTTCTAACAAGCATGATTACACCATCAGCATACCTCCTATTGGGAATAAACCCATAGACAATCTCTCTGAAGGTGTTCTTCCAGCCAATATCAGTACCAGGGAGAACAGGAGACTGCTTAGCAACACTAAGAAGCTTATGTGTAGCAATCTTGAACAGCCATGCAGTAGACAAAAACCTCTTCGCAACATCACAACAAACATTAAACGGAAACGT
>JGI20127J14776_1000273_pt1 | contig 13371 bp, 17 predicted proteins | sample JossMetagenome_2_FD_14776 | JGI IMG/M metagenome (IMG submission 14776)
TAAAACGATGATTTAGATTGTAGTTCCCTAAGATTTTCCATTAATAAAGATATTGCCCTTGTGTTTCCTTCATTTACTATTTTTTGCTCTTCTAATGATTTCTTCAGCTCATCTATAGTTCTATTCACATCCTCTGGAATGTAAGGAACTATTTTTTCCTTTTCTATTATTGTTTGGTTAATAGTTTGATTTAGAGTTGTATTGTAGATTATTGGAGTTTCGGAATAATGAACATAAACCTCTCTCTTTTCAGTAAATTCTATTTCTTGAGTGTAAACCATATAAATGTCACAAGTATTATTAGAGGCTGGATTGATCGTGAAATTTAATTTATATCCATTCCAACAATTACAAACCCATTTATTTACATAAGTTTGATTTTCCACCAAAAAACAATTCGGAGAAAAGTAAAACTCATTTAAATCAATCTTATTGCTACAAATCATTGTTATGTTTAATGTTTGGCAATTTGGGAAGTCATAAAAGTAAGAGCTACCGCTATAATAATTAGCTGCTAAAGCTATTGAAAATACAAAAAAGAAAAAAGAAAGGAAAGGAAGTTTGGCTTTCATTTACTCACCTTTATGGTAAGGCAAAATGCTCTTCATACCTGATTGTTATTGTTTGTCCTCCTGCTAATGCTGGACTCAATCTTACTGTTATCTTGTTCCATAAGGTCTCTCCTGCAGCTATTTCATATGGCTGAGCATTTCCATCACCATTATTATCAAAGAATAATTCAATTGGGTCATCCACTCCTTTTGCTGGGCAATTTCTAAGTGGAGTTAACGTACCATCTGGATTTACACAATATAATAGATTTGTTATATCCCACTCTCCATTATTATCTTGATAAATTACTTGCTCTATCTCATATAATCCTGCCGATAATCCCTGGTTAGAACTTACTATTGTTACTGGATATCTTTCTATTGGGTTGTTAGCGTGGTTAGTTGTTGTGACATTATACCAAATTGTATCTCCTCCATAAACTTCTCCAGTTACTGTAGTATCATCAACTATTGATAATCTATCTGAAACCGCTACAAATTTTGTTTCCAATGGAATTTTTGTAGTTACTGTTGCTGTTAAAGTATTGCTGATGACATTAACTAAAGCTCCAAGAGCTATTCCTCCTAATAGGATGAGAAATATTGGAATTGTCAACTTTTTATTCATATTTTCCCCTCCTTAAATATTGTCTAAGGGCTTCATCAACAATATCCTTCATCGGCTTTCCAGTTTTAGCTGAAAGGATTTTAAGTTGTTTATGAACCTCAGGATCTATTAATACCTTTTTCACAATCTGCCCCTTTGACATAAATATATTATGTAATTTGGGTATTTAAGCTTTTCGGTCAGTTATCCTGCCTAAAAGTCAGCTAACAACCCATTCCGATTGATTAAAAGCTTTTTCATATTCTATTAATCTTAATTAAAGCTAATGTATCAATTTTTCCTTTAGTACCAAATACAAAAATATAATTATAAGAGATATAATTAACAAATCTACTAGTTTATTTGGTGTTAAATTTTCTTTTATTTGATCTAAAATAGAGGTTTGAGAAAAGCTTTTTTGCTCTTCCAATTTAACCGTTAAAATAAAACTCCTAGTAACGTTTAAATCAATTTTTTTAGTTTTATATCCCTCTGCTGAAAACACAAAAGTGTAAGTACCTGGAACTAGCGAAATTATTTCCCCTTTTGTAACAGTTTTGTTTAAAATTAGCTTTCCATATTTATAAATTTCTAAATACTGAGTTGAAGGCGTAATATTCAAAGATATGTAGAAATTCATTAAACCAACGCCATAATAAGGAGTTCCGCCAATTGAAACATCGAAAACAACTCTATAATTTATTGTATTTCCACTTGTATCGTTAACATAAACTTTTAAATCATAATGACCTGAAGGAAGGTTTAAAGTTTTGTTGTTACACCAAGGTAAATCTGAAATATTTCCATTCAGTTCATACCAGCATTTGTCAACAGCAACATTATCGCTAACAACATAAATTAAATCTATAAATGCCTTATCATATGTTTTTGGCTCTGGAGATATTACAGTTATGTTTGGTGGAATGTCGTCTATATAATTAACAGTACCAATCTCTTGAGCTCCGATAACTGGAGCAAACAAAAATACTAGAAATATTAGAGCAAAAAGCTCTTCTTTTTTAGTTTTGTAAGCAAGGAAAACTATAACAATTACTATAATCCCAGCCACTATTAATTTCAGCATATTTTGCTCATTTTTCACGCTGTTTTCTTGATTATAGATTTGATTTTGATATGTATTTGGAACTCCGCTAAAAGAATAAGTTGCATTCGTAATAACTTTCTTTTCTTGGTTTCTTTCAAAAACATAAATGTATCCTATTTCTCCTCTTCCATAAACAATCCACCTTTCATCAGGGTCTATAGATACCTCTCTAATAACCTTATAAACTTTACCAGGCTCAAGATTTATCGGTCTCATCGTTATTGTCTGTGTAACATTACTTCCAATTTTACCCAAGAAAATAGTAGTTAGTGGCTCGCAGTAAGGAGTAATTATATTTGAAGTGCTTTGGCTCACACACTCAGAATTATTCACAAACCAAAAGTTTATTCTAATAGGAACCCAATCTCCTGTATTATATCCCTCTTTTTCAGGCACAGAAATATTAACTTGATAAACAATACTTTCTCTAGAAGATAGTGTGTTTGAAATCAAAGCTTCTCCTGTAATTACGCTTTGATTTGTTGGTCTAACAACATTCCATATTTTTTCAACAATTTCAATGAGCTCCTCAGCCTCTCTAGCACTCCAAACATGCCTCGAAATCTCCTCATAGTCAACGGTAGCATTTCTCGACAATATTTCTTTTAAGTAGCCACAAACCGTATTGTTTTCATTGCTACAGTTCCAATATAGCCAAAGCTTCTTCCAATTGCTATTTAAATCCATTATACTTCCATTCCAAACAGCAAAGTAGCTACCATTCCAATAATAGAAGGTTGTGTTCCACATTGGAAAGTAAGTAATCTGAGTGGTATTGATATAATTGAGCTTAGAAGTTATATCATTATACAAATAATCCCTAACTTCATAGAGGGTAGAATTTATTTTATCTAGCTTACTAAATGTTGTTGTGAAATTAGAGGCTATCTCATCCTTTGTTGCTATATTATTCATTATCCAAATTACATCGCCTCTAACACCATCAATTTTTTGAGCAATAGTTTGATTAACACTAGTTAGGTTGTTAGCAATTCCTAGCAATGTAGTATTCATATTTGTGAGCATATTTTTAACTATTGTGAAGTTGTTTGCCATTGCATCTTGAGTAGCAACATTAGCTTTCAACCAACTAACATCACTAATTAATCCCTGCACCTGAACGTATGTTGCCATATTTTGTTTTATGTAGCTAACTGTATTGTTTATGTTATCCAAATAACTACACAATATTGAGTTAGAAGGTAGAGAACAATCGACAATCTTTTTGATTGTATAAACTGTTGAGTTCACATCACTCAACTTGCTTAAAATATCAGTTTGGTTATAGTTGGTTAAAGTTCTGTTTGAGTAGCTCCAAATGCTTTGCTCTGTTATCTGCCTTTGCGAGGTTACAATAGCTGGATTTGATAAGTAAGTAAGGTTGTTAATGTTGCAGGTAGCTCTCAATAAATACACGCTTTCGCTACTAACATTTAATATTGAGTAGTATTTTCCTGTTTCCCTCCAAGTCATGTTTAAATTATTGTAGATTATTAAATTCCTCAAACCATCAATTACAGTTAATGTCACATTATTGCAATCTACCAAAGAGTTGCCCATATTTCTAACAAAAACTTCAACTGTGAAGTTAGTGTTAGTTAGAACATATGCTGGTGCTGACAACTCTATGGATTGAATTTGCTTTTCTGACTCTGTTGCTTTTGAAACAGGAAAGTTAACTGAGGTTGTATCTATAGAGCTTCCATCATTAGCTGTGCAACTCAATTTCCAGATTCCTACTGAAGCTGTTGGTGAGATAATAAAGCTACCTTGATAATAATTACCAACTTTTGTTAAACTTCCTTCCCAAACTTTTTCATTTACTTGATTGTAGGCATAGCAATTGACATTTGCCATAATTGTTAAGCCTGTAGCGGAATCGTAAACAAAATCTTTTATGTTTACTGTATCCCCTGGCTGGTAAACTGCCTTATCTAAACTTATAGATTGCTGAACTTTCCTTACCCAGAAGAAACCAATTCCAAATAAACCATTTCCAACTGCCTTAACTCTGTAAACTCCTGTTTTCTGAGGAGTGAAGGAAATATTTAATAGCCCGTTACTATCAGTAGCTTGTTGAATTTGATAAACTATATTACCGCCATCATCCAAGATGTAAATGTTTAGAAGTTGGAAAGGAAGCATACTTGTGTAATTTCTTGCCTTCAAAAATATTAAAACATTTTCTCCAACACTATAACTTCTTGAAATTCTGTCAAAATAAATATCCACAGAACTGCCTGTGTATGAAGTTGGATAGCCATATCGCCAAGTCTTATTTTCCGTTAATAGCATGGTACCATTGTCTGAAGGGCCTAACAAATTGCCCAAAATAAACCTTGCTCTTACTTTTCTCATATTAAAGTTTGGCAAAATTCCATAGTTGAAGTTAAAAGTGCTCCAAGTTCGAGTTTCGCTCCTATACTCGTCTAAACCCTCAGTAATCAAAATTCCAAAAACAAACCTCCAATTGTTATAGAAGTTTTTATAGTTATTTCTGCTTATGTTAAAGCCATACATAAATTCTGTGTAAAGGTAATTGAAGCAGTAAGGATAGCAAGGAGTTAAGCCATCGGTTGTAGGCATTGGCAAAGTTGTAGTGAAGCCTAAATAGTAGGAAGGTGCCTTTGCTGTTACGTTACTGAAAGCCCATCCGCCAACATTTGCTACTCCAGTAGTAGTGAAAGGTCTGAAGAGATGAAGCACCTCTTCCTTTCCAAATAAAGTTTCCAAATAAATTCTTGTCACATTAAAATACCTCATATTTCCCCATCCTCTCATGTTAAATGTTTGCCAAATGAAATCGAGTGTGTAAATGTCAGGCAAGTCAAAAAACACATCCATGTAATCTGAATTTGCTGGAATGTAAAGGGTTACTTTGTAATTATAGCCCAAACTGTTACTCTCCTCAAGCAAAACGGCAGAATAATCTCTACTTAACCCCAAATCTGCCTTAACGTTCCTTACTTGTTTGTAAGTTCCAAGGTAAGAATAACCAGGAGCCCAAATCCCGCCAGAGGTGTAGTGAACTAAACCAGTAAGTTTATCATACCAAATTATTGGAGTTTGAGCTACTGTTCCAGGTGTTGAGTTGTAAATCATAATTATTTTTCTGCTATCTTCTATCCACAAATCATTATTGTTGTCGTTAAAGGTTGGTGGTGCCCCCCCTGAAGTAGTATAGAAAGGATGATTCCACGAGGTTCCAAAATCTATATCTTTTGCTACAACATCTATCCCACTTCCACTATAGAAATGGTTTGAAAATATTACCGCATATACTGGAAGTTGAAGTTCAGAAGTAGCATATCTTATTCTGTATGTTGAGTTTGTGTTGTTAGTTATTCTCAATCTCAAATAAGTTAAATGCCCATCATACTTCCATTGACTTGGTGTAGTGAATTTCCTATACCAATACCCACCTGTTGAGTTGTAGTAAAGTGCAAAGGCTCTATCGCTCCAAAGCAGGAAAGGTATACTCCCATCCAATAAGATTGGATTTTCATAACCTCCCTTCAATCCTTCTGTTCCGTATACATGTGTGAAGGAAAAGTAAACTGTTATTCCAGAGCCAATTGGATAGTAGGAAGAATTTGTTATATTTACTCTAACTTCATAATTTTGGTTGGGTTTTAAAACATACTCCTCCTTTCCTGTATTTAAATTTATAATTTTCAATTCTGGAAAGTTCCAGTCCCAAGGAGTTGTCAGAATTGGGGGAGATTGAATTCCAAAAGTTGAACCAGTAGTTCCCGGAATGTATATATTATCCACATACACAAAAAACCAATTCGCAAAATCAAAATCTTTACACAATCTTGCACTACTATCAATAACATTATTCCAACTTATTGTTCCACTCGTATCTGCTGTTAAGGTTGGTGAAGTAACATAGGTCCAGGAATAGGTATTGGGAGATAATAACCTTATTCTCCATCCAGTAGAGGTTGGTGGCAACCCCAAAACTGTAATGTTTATCCCCCTCCCATATATATCATCACAACTTATCCATCCACCATTACTCAAATCCTCCCCAGTCCTTGCGTTTTTAATTATTATTTGTGGTTGCTCTCTATCATAAGCAACCCAAAAACTATCAATCCACAAATTTGATGCGTTTGCCGAAATCCTGTAAGATTGGACAATCCAGCCTGTATATGAAACAGAAGAGCTGTAATATAAAATAGTCCTCCTCGTTCCAGCCCATGTATTGTTTGTTTGTGGAGCACAGTATGGGCTACCATACCCTAATTTAAGCAAAGTCCAATCCGTATTTGGTGGTATGGTTATGGAGCAGTAAGGTTTTCCAGCTGTGGTTTGTTGCGAACCATTAATAAAATCATAAAAACCGCTATTATCACTAATATTGAGTTGGACTGGATAAGAGTTTGGATTCTTTACTAAAACATAAAATGTCAACCTATAAATCACAGCCCAACCATAATAACCTAGATAGTGGTATGAGATTAAAAAGTTAGCTGTATTGCTTCCAGGTGCTGTTTTGTAATACTTGCCATCTGGAAAGGCTAACTTATCGTGCAAATAAACTCTATAGCGTGAAGAACCAAATTTCACAGCATCAATAACAATAAAATAATTTGTTGCTGAAGGATTTTTTGTGCTACTAACCTTTAATTTTACATTCACAGGCACATCATTTTGAGAAAAATAAATTCCGCTCCACTGCTTATGGCTAACAGTACCAGCATAGGTATCGATTTGAGTAAAAAGAGAATCATTTATATAAACGTCAATATAACCACATGCAGGGCACTTATCATAAATTATTGAAAAACCAGAACCAACAAACTCAAATTCCAAATAGCTTCCAATTGAGGAAGAATTAACGTTTGTTGAGTTAAAGTCGCTCACATCTGTTGTAATATTCCAATTTCCAACTTTACTTATATTTGAACTTTCAGCTTCAACCCAATACCACTTAACTGGATAGTCACTCGCATTTATTAAAACTGTTCCCCAATTGTTCTCAACACCATCACTTTGTAAAACTGGATTACCGTTTATATCAACTGTGTAAAGGTTTACTATTTTCTCATGCCTTATATCAATACCAAATTTTTTATAGTAATACCAACTCTCATTTTCCAAAGTCCACAAATTATCGTTTTGATAGTAAGGGTATGGGTAGTAATCAGCAAAGGTAAGAATTGCTAAATTTAGAAAGGCAACAGCAAAACCAAAAATCAATAAATATATTTTTCTCACTTCAGTTCACCCCAAATGACCAATCTATAATCGCTCATATCTTAATTTAGATATAATAAATTTAATAATAATGATTTTGCCTTACTATTCCTTTTTTAAAATCAACCCATTCCCAATAACCTTCTCTAAAAAGCAGTGCTAAAATTTTTTTAAACTCTTTTTGACTCAACCTCATTCTCCTTCTCTCTAAAGCTCTTTTAACATATAAAAATTCCATATAATAAAACTCTTGAGGCAGAAGAACTCTCATTAAATTTTTAAATTCTTCTTTAACTGTTTCTAGTCTAGCAAATGACTGCATATATTTTTTTACACATTAATTTAAAAAATTTAAAAAGAAAGAGAAATCTTAAACAGCTAAAACAATATCTATTGTTGAAACATTCACTTTCTTTCCTTGATTTTCTCTTTCTTCAGTTCCAATTTTTATGTCCTTCACTTTTAAGTTTTGAAGATGCTTCCTTCTGACTATTTCAACAACATCAACTGCTCTAGAGATGTTTTTTCCTCTTGCCTTGACATGAATTTCTTTTTCTCCATTAGTGAGTTGAGTTAAGACAGCAAAAACATATTTTACAATTGGTTTCTTACCAACTAATATTTCATTCTCATTTTTCTGCATCGCTGACCACCTCCTAAATTTAAAAAATTGAATTTTAAATTTATAAAGTAATGATTAGGGCTAGGTGAACAGAGCTAATCGATGAAGAAGAGGCTCAGCTATGATGACACTAACCCAGAATGATGAATAAAGCCCACTATGATGAAAGATGATTAGGTATAGCAACTGAACTGTGGGCGAGTAGTTCAACGGTAGAACGCCGCCCTTGCAAGGCGGAGGCTCGGGGTTCAAATCCCCGCTCGTCCACTATTTCTTTATTTCAAAACATCATTCCTGGTGTATGATTACTTCTCCTTCTTCTTTTGTAGGAAAACTTATGCTAACCTTGCCACTCCAGTTGCTTTCTTTTATTTCTCTTATAACCACCTCTATGGGTTCCAAAAAGACAGTTATTTCAATCCTTCCTATTTTATTTACATCAACCGTTCTCTCTATTTGTCTGAATATTTCCAAAACTTTTTTCTCCATCTCATTTAACCCAATAAATAATGCTAACAGGAATGAACCCAAACATAAAAATTACTACAAATTCAAGCAACTTCTCCTTCCACTTTTTCATTTTCATTTTCGCCCACCAATTTTTTTATTTCTTTCAACTTTTTAGCTATTTCTATTCCCTTTTCAGTTAAGGAAACAGAAGTGGCTCTTCCAGATCTAGTCAGCTCTACTACACCTTCATTATTTAACTCATGAATCAATTTAACAAGATGTGGATAGTTTATATCCAACTCCCTATAAATTTGAGTTATGTTCTTCGGCTCATTTAACAGAGAAATTATAACATCTGCTGATTTATAAAACAGCTTCATGTCTCCCACCTATAAACTCTTTTATCTTTCTATCAGTTTCTATCTCAACAGCATCTCTTTTGAATTTTGATGGTAAAATCAAAAAACACTCGTTTTTACCATTTTCATACTCTATAACACTAATCATTCCAACACTTTTAGTAATCATCTCTTTCAAAAGATTTGGACTGTTCAATACAAGCTTTCTAAAAGCCTCTCCAATGTAAAAATAAGCATTTGTTATTATATAGAAATAGTTGAAGAAATCCCTTCTTTCAACTGCTTGAACCACCGCTTTTTCCAAATCAACCTCTTTCAATTCAATTCCTACTTTTCTCATTAACCCTTTATTCAAAGTTCTACAATATAATATAGCATCTATTTCCTTATCTTTAACATAGAAGTGTTTCAATATTTTTACAACCTCACAATTATGTAAGTTCTCTATAAAACTTATTGTGTATTTATTTAACAACTTGTCTTCATATATAGTTTTTCCTTCCCAATTGTTTTTCTCAATCATCTTACATCCCTCTTTTTTCTTAAATAATATGGCTCATACTCAAGATCCCATATTGATTTTTTCCTAGGTGGTTTGGTGAGAATCATCTGACAATATTCGGCGAGCTTCAGCCCAAGCTGCTTTAGAGTTTCATTTTCAGAATTCATTTCACCCCACCTAGGTTTTTATTTCTTTTTCTGTCCTCATTTTCTCAACCTAAAAATAGTTATATTTCCAATTTCTTTTTCCTCAATTTCATTGTTTTTTACTAGGTATATCAAATATCTGTAAACTGTTGCCCTGCTTACATTTGTCTCCCTAGATAGTTGAGTAACTGTTGCCTCTCCCCTATTTTTAAGAACCTCTCTTATTTTCTCTAATATTTCTTCTTTAAATCTCATAATCATTATTGCTAAGCAAGTATTTAAACTTTACTGTTTAACAGAAATTTATATTTTTAAAAATATAAATTGTAGAGAAGAAAAGCTTATAAATACCTTACTCATATAAAAAAATATGAAAAAACTAACAAGCATTAAAATTGATGAAGAACTTCTAGAAGAAGCGAAGAAAAGAGGTTTAAAACTTTCTGAAATAGTTGAAAAAGCATTAATCAGGGCTGTAAAAAGAGGAGTAAATTATAAGGAGGAGAAAGCAAAGGAACTTTGGGAAAAAGCTTCCAAAATTGCCAGCAAAAAAGTTATTGAAAAAGCTAAAGAGATATATCAAAAAACCCTCCAAGATCCCTGGGCTTTTGAAAAGCTTAAGAACAAAAACTTAGAAGGGCTAATAGCTTCAGCAATTTACATAGCTTCAGTTTTTTACAAAGAAGGATTAACTCAGAGGGTAATAGCAAACACTTTAGGAACTACTGAACAAACCATTAGAAAAATTTATAAGATTATGGTGGTTGGGAATGAAAGAAGATTGGCTTGAATTTTATCTTATCCCAACTAATGAAGAAGAAAGGAAAATAGCAGAGTTTTTTGAAAAAGGCCAGGCCATTGTGAAATTTAACCCAAGAACAAATAAAGTGATTGTCTCCTACCCAATAGGAATTAGACAAATGTATTTTGTTATGAAAATAGAATACAAAAGAAACATAAAGCCTTTCATAGATAATTTTTTAAAATTCTGGCAAGAAGGGAAGTTTTGGCTTGGAATTAAAAATAATGAGTTTTTCACAACTCCAACAATTCTGGAGTTGATGAAAAAATAATATAAAATAGGAGGTGGGGTGTGGTGGGGTGGTGTAAATGATAAATTTTGATGATTTTATAAATAAGAGAGTAAGGGTAAGACAGAAAGATAACTTTGTAAAGGATGGTATATTTCTAGGTCACGATAAGGACTTTATTTTCTTAATGTATGACAGTGGGGAAAGAGTAGCAATCGCTAAGGATGTTATTCTTGAAATAAAGGTAAAGGAAGGGAGATCTTATGGAAAAAATAGACATTGATAGTTTAAAAAGCTTTACAGTAGAGGTTCTCGGACTTAAATTAGAAGGAGTAACACTAGTATTTGGAGAAACAGGAAGCGGAAAGACAGCTTTTGCTTTAAAAGTCGTAGAAAAGTTTTTGAAAGAAGGGAAGAAAGTAACATATGTCTCAACTGAGAAAAAATGGGAAGACATAAAGAGGATAGAGAAATTAATGGAAAAACATGGGAAGGAAAATTTTAGCGTCTATATAACTTCAAACAACCAGGAAATAGAAGAACTTATAAATAAAATTAATTCAGATTTGATAGTAATTGATAATTTAAACATTGCTTACAAGGAAGACAGCACGAAAAAAATGTTGGATTTATGTAAGCTTTTGAAAGAAAAAACATTCAACGAGAATTCATTGGCTTTAATAACAGTTCATGTCTACAAAGATGCAAGAGTAATTTCTTTAGGGTCTTTAGTTCCAATTGGTGGTCTCAAGCTCTATACTCTTTCGAACAAAAGAATATTAATAAAGAAAACTCACTCTTGGAACAAAAGAATACTTTCAACAGAAAATGGGGAAAAAGTAATTGAAATTGAAGAGGGATTTATAAAAGGGGATAATAATGTTTCAGGATCTTGATTTTGGAGAAATCAAAATATTAGAGATAATTAAAGATAAACCAATGAGAATAGAAAAAATAGTAGAAGAGCTAGACAAACAAGGAATAAATGCAACCTATGACCAAATTTGGAAGAAGCTTGTAAAAATGGTTGAAGAGGGAATAGTAGAAAAGGGGGAGATAGAAGTTAGAGTATCAGATAAAAGAAGGTTTATTACTGTCTATAAACTTAAAAATGAGTATAGAAAAGAACTGGATGAAACCCTTTCTTTTATTCATTCTATTTTTATCTCTAATAATTATGAAGATTTGGAAAAATGGGAATAATTCCAAAGTTTCTAAATCTTCATAAATTACCTACTAAAAAACCTACCAAAATACCAACTGAGTTACGAAATAGCAAGAGTTTTTCGAAGGGTATCTCCATCTCTTTTTAACTTTACCTACCAAAATACCAACCAAACTACCTACTGAATTACCTACTGAGTTACGAAATAGCAAGACCCTACCGAGGGGTATACCTCTTCACTCAATTTTCTTTTTTAATTATTGTATAGAAAATAATTTTTATTTATTTTTCATTTTATTTCTAATTTTTATGAAATTTCATAATTTTTATCTATAATTTTTATGACCTTTTGTAAAAAAAGGAATATATATTTTTTACCATATATTTTTATTTCTAATTTTTATGAAAAATTTTATTTTATTTCTAATTTTTATGAAATTTTTCTCGATAATTATTTCCTCCAAGGACGGTATGCTATTTCGTAACTCAGTAGGTTTTTCGGTTGGTAACTCAGTAGGTTTTTTAGTTTAGTAACTCAGTTTACTAACTCAGTAGGTTTTTTAGTTTGTGATTTTAGTAGGTAATTTAGTTGGTTAATTAGTAGGTAGCTTAGTAGGATAAATTCCCTTGATAATTATTGTATATAAATTAAAGTTGAGAATATTTATATTTTAGTAAGTGTTGTTTTATTTTCTCTTCTTCTTTTTTAAAATGTTCATCAAGCATCTTCATAACTCCTTCTACTCCAAGTTTTACAATATCTTCCCCTGTGAGCATAACCCCCTTTGGTTTTGGAGGTGGAGGATAATTAACTAGATAATAGCGTTTCTTTCTAATTGATCCTCTACTTGGGTAAGTATCTGCAAAGGCTATTTCATTGTTTTCTTCCATTTCTTTTAAAACTGTCTTGATTCTTTTATACCATCTAGGTTGGAGCTCTGGGTTCCACCTTCCAGGGAATATTTTTTTAAAAACATCATAGATAGAAAAGTACTCACATTTAAAATTCTGATAAATTGTTTTTCTTACAATAGCTCTCCACAATTTTCTAACTTTCTCTCTTTCTTCTTTTTTATAATACTCTTCAGGCAATACTATTTCCTTTGGTTTTTCAACCATATTTATCATCTTATTTTTTATATTTATAAACTTTACTGCTAATCAATTTTTCCTATCAATTCTGCTAATTTTTCTCTTGGGATTAAAGGCCTTTTTAAGTTTGCTTCTGTTGTTATTCTCATTGGTGTGTCATAAAAACTTTTTGCATTGTGCTTCGCTAAGTACCTATAAGCACTATCAGTAAGCTTTAGTATAATCTTACCTTCTGATGATTTACCTCTTGGAAGTGTGGAGTATTTTAGATCTATTAGTTCATTTCCATTTTTTATATATCTTTTTATCCAGCTATGATGCACTAATAATGATATGCCACTAGATGGTGAATGTCCAAAAATGCGACTAAGTTTTGCTTGAGTTATTTCTCCACCATTTAGTAATAAAGCTTCTAGTATTTCAACTTTTGATGCCATGATTTATTTTTAACTTTCAACTTTTAAAATTTTACTCACGTCGTGATAATCTAAACAATCCCCTCGATATTCACCACGATGAAGTCCTCAAAAAAAAAA
>JGI20127J14776_1000274_pt1 | contig 13355 bp, 12 predicted proteins | sample JossMetagenome_2_FD_14776 | JGI IMG/M metagenome (IMG submission 14776)
TGGCTAAAGAACTTAGATATGCTATATCAAGAGAAGATCTTACGAACCTTATAAAATCTCTTAGAAAGCTTCCCAAGGATCATAAGACTAGGCTTATTATAATGGGCTATTCGAGGTTTGAGAGATGGATTGATTGGCAGGCTGAGAAAAATGGCGTGCCATATGTGAAGGTCGATCCAAACGGGACATCCTCAGAGTGTCCAATATGTGATTATAAAGGATTAGAGGAGATTGGCTATAGAAGACTGAGCCCGAGATGTGGACAGCCTGGCTATCCTGTTGAGAGAGCTGTAGGAGATTGGCTATAGAAGACTGAGCCCGAGATGTGGTTTTGAGGCGGATAGAGATGTTATTGGAAAGCTTAATGTTAGGAAAAAAGGACTGAGAAAGCTAGGTATAAAATTCTCTGGGGGAGCTCTGACCCCCCTCACTGCTCCTCAGATGACAGATGTAAACCCGAATAGATGAGGGGAACCAATGATCCGCTCCGAAGGGAGCTCTAGCTCTCGAGGGCGGGAGAGGAGGTCAGTAACCCTATGTAAAAGTCTCCAACATTTGTCCCTGTATAGCCTGTCTCAATAGTTCTTCCAATACTTTTTAGAATAGTATAAGAATCATTATTATCTAGATAAGTCTTCGGATCTAAACCTTTCTCAACGGCTTCCCAATAAGCTTTGTCATCCACGACAGCTCCTGCTGCGGGACTAACTCCGTCAACACCATCACTACCCATACAGGCGAAATATACGTTATCAAGATCTTTTATCTCAATCATTAATGATAGACACGTCTCTTGGTTTCTGCCGCCTACTCCTCTTCCTCTGACTGTCACTGTGGTCTCTCCTCCAGCAATTACTGCCCCAGGCGGAGAGATCGGTTTATTAATCTTTTTAATACTTCTGAGAATAGATGCAAACATTTTTCCAACTTCTCTAGCTTCTCCCTGTATATATGGTCCTAGAAATAATGTATTGAAGCCTATCTCTTTCGCTTTTCTCTCTATAGCCTCTAGAGACATTTTATTACTTGCTATAACAATGTTTCTACATTTATTCAAGATCTTATCGCCAGGCTTAATACTCTCTTCTACAAAGCCTTCCACGCCTTTCATAAGAAGATCTTTTATTTTATCAGGTATTTTATTCCAAAGACCTCTTCTCTTAATAACTTCTACAGCATCTCTATAAGTAGTCGGGTCAGCATCTGTCGGCCCTGACGCGATGAAACTTATAGGATCTCCGATTACATCACTTATTATTAAAGAATATATTTCTTTACTTTTTATGTATTTAAGTAGTCTACCTCCTTTGACAGCTGAAAGATGTTTTCTTACAGTATTCAGCTCAAATATGTCGGCTCCTGATTTCATTAATAATTCTGAGACAAAAGCTATTTCCTCAAGACTTATATCTTTTAAAGGTATCTCAAATAATGCTGAGCCTCCTCCAGAGATTAAGATAAACACAAGATCTTTTTCATCAATATTTTCTAAATACTCCAACAATTTTTTCGAAGATCTTAGAGTATTATCTCTAGGAATAGGATGATCTCCTTTTAAGACTAAGATATTTCCCAAGCTTCCCTCTTGATCAGGCGTTATGATCACTCCGCCCACAATATTTTTCTCGAATAGATCATTTACGGCCAGAGCCATTTTGTAACTAGATTTTCCAAAACCTATCACATGTATCTTTCTAAGAACAGTTTCGTATCTGTCTCCTATAATAATTTTATCATTTTTTATCCTTACATGATTAATGACAGCTTTATAAGGATCAGCAGCTTCAAGACCTTCTTTTAGAAGACTTAATATTATGTCATGCGGAGACTTCATAAAATCTCCAATCAATTATTAGAGACTTAAAAATATTAAGCCAAAAAGTTCTTGAAATGATCTTTTTAATTTGTTAGAGAGAATTATTTTTGAGAAGAACGGAGATGCCTAAGATATTTAAAAGCTCATGTATTATTGATACGCCAAGACTTATAAGCTCTTCAGAAGAATTAGAAGATCAAAGCTATAAGCTAGATCTATTTATAAGATCATTAGCAGATCTTTATAAAAGAGGCAGTAGAATATTTTTAGTTAAGGAACCCTTTACATCAAATATTAAAATAGATATGCAAGTTTTTAGACTAGGCTTCACAATCTCGTCAATAATTGTTGAGTCAGAGGATCCTAAGAATATTGAAGATTTTTGTAAAAAGTTCTCTGGATATATCTCGACCGAGGATCTATGGTTAAGAACAAGATCTCTTGATCTATGTGTTAAAACAAATGATTCTTTTATAAGTGAATTGTTATTAGAAGAGATAGGATCATACGAATATGAATACTGTAATAAATATTCTCTCATAACGAGATCTCTTGAGAAAGATCTTATAAGAACAGATATTACAAATGACATTAATGAGATGTTCATATTTGTTTCAAAAGAGAGGTTTTCTGAGAAAGAAGCTGTAGAGATCTCTCTTATCAGAAATTACAGCTCTTTACACATCTTCTCTCATATGATCGATGGGTTAAAAACGAGATGTGTTTTGATAGATAATATTGTTTCTTCAAATGATCAGGAGATCATAGCATACTCCAGTATTAATAGAAGACCTGTGATATATTATGAGGATCCTAAGATTATCATATCTCTTTGTACTCCTGTAAGTCATAAGGATCCTTTGTATAAATTATCTCTGCTGTACTTACTATTTAAAGAATAAGAGATTAAGTCATAGAAGCTCCTCTTTAAATTAGCAACTCTTAAATTCTTAAGTAGCATTATATTAATTTGGTGGTGGCCGCGGTAGCTCAGCTGGTAGAGCGCGGGACTGTGGGCTCCTAATCAATAGGCCGGGGGTGGACATCCCGAGGTCCCGGGTTCAAATCCCGGCCGCGGCCTTTTCATCTGAGATTTTTCTTGTCCATCTAGGATATACTCCTGGCTTCATTATGACTCTTAAAGTTGTTGATACAATACCTTTATCTCTAGATAATATCTCCTCGCTATTCATCTCGGCTCTCGCTATGGCTACAAGCTCTGATTTTGGTGTAAAGATTGCTATTAAATCTCCTCTTCTAATATTTTTGTCAAACATTAGAACTCCTGGAACTGCAAGCTGAGCTCCTCTTGAAACAGGGTCTACGGCATATGTGTTGATAAATATTTTTGGAAGATGTGCAACTCCGTATTCTATTGGCATCACATATTTTCTTAGTAATGTCTCATCTTTCTCCTCATTATATAAATAAACAGCTTCTGAAAGCTGATGTAAAGTGATCATGTTCAGATCTTCGGTGAATATGCCGGTTTTTATTCTTCTAAGCTCTCTCATATGAGCTCCCACTCCTAGTAGAAGTCCTATGTCATGTATAAGTTTTCTTATATATGTCCCGGGGTCTGTCTTAACTCTCATCAGAACCCATCTCTCCACATGATCTAATATCTCGATCTCATGTATTTTTCTTATTCTAAGACTTCTTTTCACAGAAGATCTTAGGGGAGGCCTCTGATAGATGTCTCCTACGAACATCTCCACTATCTCTCTGAGTTTATTCTCAGAAACATTTGAGTGAAGCTCCATAAGAGCTATATATTCTTTAACAGTATGAGTCATTACACTAATAATTTTTACAGAGTCTTCTAATGCTATAGGCAGAACTCCGGACACGCTGGGATCTCTCTGTATAAAAGATTTAATACTCTAGAGTCCCAGCGTGTCCTACCTTGCTGAGAGCTAACATTTTCTTGATCCATGCAGCAACTTCATGACTTGTGGGCCCAGGAGGCTTGTCTAGATTTATTATACCAAGTCTTAGATGTTCTTTTATTTCTCTCTCCCAAGGAAAGATTCCATATGAAAAATCTTTTTCTTCACGTTTCAATAATATTCAGAGGATCTTCCGCCTAACATATCTAAATATCTTATGAACTCAAACTGATCTTTAAAAACGGTCTTCATACATCTCCTCTGTATTTAATTACACAAAACAATATTTAATAATGTATAAAACAAATATTTAAATGAGGCCGTCCGCGAGACCTACGGAGACCTTGTGTCTCCGAGGAAACTCCGCCCTCGCCACGGCACCTGGCTCCGTAAGGAGAGCGGCTGAGAGCCGCTGGATCGGCACAGAAATGAACGGTCTGAGAGAGATGTAGATGATGGAGCTGGTCTCCTGATGATCTCTCAGATGCGGTGAGACAGCCGATCCCCAGGAGAGCAAGGCCGAATAGTGCCGATGAATGCCGTGGTGAGGCACAGGTAGGCCGCTTAGCCTAATGTCCCTAAGACAGAAGGCGGGTTATGCGGACGGCCTCATTTAAATATACTGATCTCTGCATAAACATATTTATATTTTGTTTAAAAAGATTATTATCTGGAGGCTTCATAATATTGTCTTCATCAAAATCTGAAGTTGATAAATGGTATGAGATTGCTCTAAAAGCTCATAGATATTACGGAGGAAAGATAGAGACTATACCTAAAGTTCCTGTGGAGAAGCTTATATACTTCGCCGTCTGGTACACGCCTGGCGTTGCTGAGCCTTCTAGAGCGATCTCTAAAAACCCTGATCTAAGTTTTGAATTAACATCAAGATGGAACACAATCGCTGTAGTTACTGATGGTACAAGAGTTCTTGGTCTAGGTAACATAGGTCCTGAGGCCTCTTACCCAGTGATGGAGGGTAAGGCTCTCATATTCAAGTTCTTAGGCGGTGTAGACGCGGTTCCTCTCCCGATCAGAGCTAAAGATGCAGATGATTTTATTGAGACGGTTAAAAAGTTGGAGCCGGCTTTTGGAGGAATAAATCTTGAGGATATTGAAAGTCCCAAATGTTTCTACATACTTGAGAGATTAAGAAAAGAAATGAATATACCTGTTTGGCATGATGATCAACAGGGGACGGCTACAGCCACTTTGGCAGGTCTTATTAATGCTTTAAAAATTGTTGATAAAAAAATCTCTGACATAACTATCTCGATGATAGGTGCAGGAGCATCAAATATAGCTACTTATAATCTACTTGTTAAATATGGTGCTAAGCCTAAGAATATAATACTTGTGGATACTAAAGGCATATTACATGCGGAGAGAGAAGATCTTGATAAACTTATGTTTGAGAATCCATGGAAATATAAGATCGCCATCGAAAGCAATGGTGAGTTGAGAAAAGGTGGTATTAAAGAAGCTATTGTAGGCACAGACGTAGTTATAGCAGCCTCTAGGCCGGGTCCAGGGATCATTAAAAAAGAGTGGGTAGCCATGATGAATAAAGATCCTATAGTTTTTGCATTAGCAAATCCTGTCCCAGAGATATGGCCTTGGGAGGCTAAAGAAGCTGGCGCTAGAGTGGTGGCCACTGGCAGAAGCGATCTTCCTAATCAGATTAACAATAGTCTGGCGTTCCCAAGCATCTTCAGAGGAGCTCTTGATGTCAGAGCCAGAACAGTGACTGATGAGATGGCTATTGCAGCTGCAGAAGCCTTAGCAAAACATGCTGAGGAGAAAGGGATCAGCGAAGATTATATAATACCTACTATGGAGGATTCGAGGTTTATGTAAAGACTGCTGTGGCAGTTGCTGAGAAAGCTATTGAACAAGGTGTTGCAAGAATCAAAAGATCAAGATCTGAGCTGGAGGAGACTGCATCAACTATAATAAGAAATGTGAGACTAAAATATGAGACATTGGTTAAAAATGGATTTATAAAAGATATTGTACAACTCTAGATGGAGGTGTAACCTATGGATCCTGTTCAGTTTAGAATCAGATATGCTGAAAAGAAAGATCTTGATCAAATAGTTGAGCTAGTAGTGAGACTTAAGAAACTAAATGAAGAATTCGATCCATTATATACTGTGAGAGAAGATATTCAAGAAGTCGCAAGGGAATATATATCAAAATCATTTGATAGAGAGGAAGTTTTCATGTTGGTTGCAGAAGATGGCAACAAGATAGTAGGTGTCATTCGCGTAGAGATAAGATCTAGACTGTTTTATCAGCCAATATTCTCGGGAGTTATAACAGATCTTTATGTGTCTCCAAGTTATAGAGTTAAAGGAGTAGGGACAGCCCTGCTGGATGAGGCAGTAAAGATCTTGAGAGGCAAAGGGATCAGTATTGTATGTGCAGAATTTCCTCCTATGAATAAGATAGCTGTAGACTTCTATCAGAAAAGAGGTTTCAAACCTCTCTTATACACCTTCTTCAAAGAGATATAATAAAAAGATTTTAATTTTTTAATCATTTATATCTATAGAGATAGGTATAGGCCTTGGATCAGGCAATATTCTAATTACTGCATCGCCTCTTTTCATAAGAATCATCAGATCCTCTATTAATTTATTGTTTATTTTAAGAAAATCTGAGGCTTCTCTCCAGAAGTTTCTGTTAGGATTGCTCATTATGATTAATAATCCTATGTTCTCCACAATCAGATCCCAATGTTCTCCAAAATCTCTGAAATCTTGTGTTGCTAACGCGACTGATAATCCGTATCCTCGTGCAAGTCTCATCAAATTAATGATTCTTTTAGATAATCCTCTGCTTAATAACATCCAAGCCTCATCTAGACCTAAAAAAGTTTTCACCTGATCATCAGGATTTTCTCTGGAGGTCATATTGATCATGTCTTGAAAAATCATATTTATAGCATATCTTAAAAGCTCTTCTCTCTCTTTGCTTAAACTTCTTAATGTTATAACATTAATCTTGTTCTTAACTATTTTATAATGTCCCGTATCTCTTCTATCTAAAGATGCGATTTCTCTGAGAATTCTTTCTATAATTCCATTAAGATCTTCCTCTTCTGATATCTCTGAGAAAACGTATTCCCATTTTGGCACATCTTTTTTCTCATAAACTTTTTTAAGAATTTTAAATAACACTCCTTGAAGCCTTAGATCATCAATTTCATAACTTTCAACAATACTATCAAAAACTTGATAAAGTCTTAACCATGAAGATGTATAATAAGGCTCGAGAGAGCCTAAGGAAGTATCGGGAATGTCTATTAAAACATGATCTATTTTTCTCTCTATTAATCTTTTTATAATATCACCTTTTACATCAACAAAAATAATTGTAGAGTTATAAATAATATGAGCTCTTCTTAGAATAGCTAATAACGTCTCTGTTTTTCCGCTGCCCGTAGGACCTACGATAAGTATATGCGGATTAATAGCTTTGAAAGGATCCCAGAATATTATTCTTGTGTCATTAAGTATTCTCCCAATGGGAATACCTGTCTTATGAGGATTTCTATGTAAAAGAACATTTTTTATTAAAGGAGAGAATAAGACGGCTCTCTCTGAAGTCCATACCTCATCTCTATAATTGTGAAGCATTTTTCTCAAGATCTTTATTATAAACTTTGTTTTAAATCCGAAAAAATCTGTTAAGAACCTCTAATATAAACAATCCTCTTACCTCCTCAACCACGACCCCTAGATCCTTAAGATCTTGTGTTAAAATCTTCATTCTTTGTATAAGTCTTTCTCTAGCATCCNCTTCGTTAGAGCCCTCAGCTGAGACNATGATGATCATGGCCACGTTATAGGGGGTATCCCCTTCAAGGATCTTCTTTTTAAGTCTTCTCAATCTCTCAAGCTCTGTGGCAAGCCTCTCATTAGTAGGATCGCTCTCTCTAACGATCTCTTTAGTCTGAATCGCAATATTTAATTTGTTTAAAAACTTTTCCTTATCAATAGGTATAAAAACAGTTCTTATCTCTATAGGAAAAGGCTTAGAAAGAATCCTTACAAAACTATTTAAAAATCCTGTCAACTCTCCGTCATGAAGATCCTCTAGACTTCTTGTTATCTCTCTAACAACAAGAAAACCTTTTGCTATACAACTTTTTTCATCACAGCCTATTATATAATTGCTTCTGATCTTTATATTATCAACGCCAAAAATCAGCTTAAGATATCTCTCAAACATCATGATCTCCTCGAATATATGATGTTAAACAAGATCTTTGATTGTCTTATTGCATTAAGGATCTGATCTGAGAAGTCTATAGGTCTTAACATGAGTATCTCTCTATGAATGCCATCAAAAACTTCAAGAACTCCTCCATAGATAAGAGCTTTCTCAGATAATTTAATCAAATTATCACCTTTTTTAAGAAAGATCTATATAGACGTCCTTTTCATATGAAACATATTTATAATATGTATCTTTCGAAGTCTTTATATATAGATAAGATGTTCTTGGTAGAATGATCTTGTCATAATTCTCTATAATCCTTTCATTACTATATAATCGAGTCTCTGTAATAAGCTCTCGATCTTCTTATACACATCTTCATCTAAAATGATCTTGCCTGAGAACCCCCATATAAACTCATCATCGTAAGTCCATAGAGATATTCTAAAGTTCTCGTTACATATACTTTTAATCACGTCCTTAGGAATAATTATATTATCAAGATCCTCATATTCTCCTATTTTATAATTCTTTTCATTACATTCTATATAGATCTCAGCTTTTTTAGTCTTATCAACAGGGTCTATGATATGTATCTTGATCTGGTCATTAAGATCTTCATAATGAAATTCTATATCTCTTTGTTCAAAAGAGACGTTTTTCACATCAAGAATCTTTTTGTTATCAATATATTCTTCAGGTTCTTCGACAACATATAATCTGGCTGTTAACTTGTCTGATGATATATTCTTAAGATCAAGATCTATACAAGCGGTTAGCATATTGTTGTTATCGAGCTCTTTCTCACTTACTAGTGTCTTATATAATATCTTATTTTCATTATCTCTCAGCTCTAGCAAATACTTGTAATACTTAGCCTCTTCTGATGAAAAAATTATTTTTGTTCTAAATAAAGGCTTGTCTAAACATTTTCTTGATAACCCTTTTCTAGAATATATAATCTTTGGATCATCTATTTCTACTATTTTATTAAATCCTCTGACTGTTTGATTGATCAATGTTGTGCTCAACACAAGATCTATCTTGATCTTAATTTCATCACTGTCTATAGGATTCTTAGGTAAAATAATTATTTCTCCATCTCTTTCTATCTTGACTCCTCTAATAACTTCTAAATCAGTTGCATCAATGGGATAGTTTGTTAATCTCACATATCTATCTTCAAATATTTCTCCTATCATAATACTTTGACTCTCATTAAGATCAAGTTCATAGATAAATCCTTTATATCTCTCGAGACAATATATCTCGTTATCAATACCTACGCACTCTATCGAATTCTTTTTAGGATAATATCTCTTTGTAAAGTCGTTTAGATTATATGTCTTTAACCTATCTCCCTCATCCATGATCAAAAGATCTTTTGACAGCGATATGAGCTGATCATCTTTAACTCTATCTATAGTTCTTAGATACGTGTTAAGAAACATTTTCACTTCATTATCAATTCTGAGAATTATAAAATCTTGTAGAAAACCTATGAAAGATATCTTCGTATTTTTATTATCAATTTTAGTCAGATATCTTATTCCATAATCTGTGTAAATCATCAGCCATTTGGTGTCTAGATTTAACAGCAAGATCTTGTCTTTAAGATTTTTAATAGGTCTTACTCTCTGAGGAATTTCAACACCTGAATCAAGGTCAAGAGCTAAAGTTTTTTCATCATCTATAACAACTGATCCTATGTTCTGACCGGAGCTACATGACGAGATCCTTTTTCCATAGCTTTCATACATATTATATCTCCAGTAGTTATGACCGTAGAAGACATAGATCTTTCTTCCGCTTCTTATACCTACGAGAGCTTCTCCAACGTTTTCAGAGATACAGTATTCATTTATTTCAAAAAGCTTCTCATTTATAAAAATATGAGGTCTGCCTTTGATCTTCAGTAGCATGAAACCTGTTTTTCCGAAATCAACTGTTTTTATATTATCTATTTTATTTATGCTGAGAATTTCTCTATTATCCCTCAGATCATATATTTTAACCTCTTTTCTCTCAGGATCTTCTTCAACTAAATATCTCAGAAACATATGATAAACATATCTATTAGGATCTTTTATATTAATGAGCTGTTCACACGACCCAGATTTTTTACATCTGAAGATCTCTGTATTTTTAATATAGATCCATTCGTCATCTTCGCTATATATTCTTTATGTGTTATTAGATAAGGTCTTCGCAAGATTATGATCTTATCATATCTAACCTCTGGATATATTAACAAGACGTTTTCTCTAGATATCTTAAGCAAGATCATATTTTTAAGATCTTGAGGAATAAATATTTCTTTAAGACCTCTAAATATGTAAGGTCTCTCGATATATAGATATTTTCTTGAGACTTCTTTCAAAACAGTACACCTCCACTTTTTATGAAAAGTATTAAAATAATGGATCCTATGAGGCCATTCATATGATCATCAAATATTATTTTAGAAGCTATTGATGATGTCATGATTATAGAGGACATCAAAAGTTCTAAAACTATTAACTCGTTTCCGACTATATGAAAAACTTCTCTGAATAATATAGGTTCTAAAAATACTAATGGTAACGTCATCATCATCTGAATCATATAATTCTTGTAGACTGAGAAAAGATCTAGGATCTTATAGCAGAATTTTTCATATAAGTCACTGGCTAAATCACTGATCTCTCTCATATACTCAATGACGAACATGATATAATTCCCGATCCATAAGTATAATCGTTTATATCCTCTTTTCAGAAGAATTTTTGTCGCATCAAAGCTGTTAAGTTCTTTAAAAACTTTTATATGAGCAAGTGATAATGTCAAAACCTCTTTTGTGACAGATACTTCTCTGAAGATTCTTATTAATAAGACAAGTGAGGGAATGCTTAGGAAAAGTGTTATCAGAAGATAAAGATCTAGATGATTTAATATAAAGATCTCTAGAAGCTGTATGAAAAGGTTATTATAAAAAGATCTTGTGAGAAAGATAATTAAAAGCATATATAATAAGAAGAATGAAGAGTACTCTAAGATCTTAAGTCTATTGATCAAGGGCTCATTCATTGTTTTTAGAGGAAGAGGATGACCAGGCGTTATTAGAAGTATGAAGATAGATGAGATTATCAAGAGAAAATTTGTTAATAAAATAACTCTTTCTCCTTGAAGAACCGAGAGGGAAGATGTGATTATAGGTATAATAGTGTAGATAACTAAAGATATTGTCAAAATATTTATTTTCACAGAAACCAGTCTTCTAATTTTATTCTCAATATCTCTATAAAAATCTTCAGAGACTAATAAGAGATATTCTCTCTGAATCCCTAGAGATCTATTGTTGATATAATTTCTTACAAATCTCTTATAAATAGTCGAGGGCGTCAACTCACTAACTATTTTAAACGCCTCAGTGAAACCTGTGTATATAGCTAGATTCCTAGTTTTTAAAGCTATTCTACCAAAAAATCTGAATATCTTAATAACATTAGGTCTTGAGGATATATTCTTGATCAGAAAGCCCATTTCATCGCCTGAGAAAGGAGATGAGGATGCTATCAAAAGTATATATGGAAGTTCTTCTTCAACACCTTTTTTAAACTCGAACAACTTATTCAGAGGATTTACTACATATAAGATCATGAGGATAGACAAAATTATTATACTCATGATAAGAAGAATATTAGATAACATGAGTATACGTGTTTCAAAGGTTTCGAAGACAAATTCTATTATAAAGTTAGTGGCGAGATATAACATGCCTAAGATTGCTGACAATATCATTAATATATATAATCTTCTTTTATTGAATATTTTTGATTCTGGATCTGAGATTGTGTTTATTTTCTCCAAAGAATCAAATATTTTATCTAGCGCATGTGATAATCTCATAAATACTCCTCTTTAGAGATCTAATCTTGTTTTGACGTTATGATCTCTATAGATCTTTTCATAAAATCTTTATTCTCATAATAACTTTTTACAAAGATCTTTTCTCCATAAGGATCTTTATCACGATCATATATTCTTCTTATCTTAATAGATCCTGGTTTTTGAGTTGGTATTATCTCATCTACATATCTAACGATTCTACGATTGTTATGAATAGCTAAGACCGCCACAGCCTGTATAGTAGAGATCTGATATATTCTAAGAGATATAGGTGGAGACATAAGTCTGACGATAACCTCTTTTGTAGAGCCTCCGTGAAAAGTTGTTAATGCTCCAAGACCCATATTGAGTGCCTGAGCAAGTACTCTCGCCTCTGAGCCTCTAGTTTCTCCAATGACAATAAGTCTGTTAGCTGAAGATCTTAACGCAGCCTTCGTAAGCATATATTGATCTATTTTTATAACGCCGTTTTCAAAAGTGGTGTATCTGACCCAGCTACTGTCTGGCGGTATCTCAATCTCTGGAGTATCTTCTATAATAACTACTTTCCAATCTTTTGGCACGAAACTATTTAACAATGCTCTTAAAAGAGTTGTTTTACCACTCCCAGGAGGTCCTGCTATTATCAAAGAACCTTTTCTCATGATAAGTTTTCTAAAATATTCTGCAAGATTTCTTGGCAGCATCTCTCTTCTAATAAGGTCTTCTACAGACACTTTTCTCATAATGTTTTTTCTAATAACTATCTCAGGTCTCTCATAAGACACTGCTAGTCCAGTTATATGAATTCTGTGTCCACCTTCCTCAAGAGGAAGTTGTATATCAAGAATAGGATTAGTATATGAGACTGCCCTGCCAACTTTATTAGCGATAATTTGTTGAAGTCTTATAAGCTCTTCGTTATTTCTTATATAGATATTTGTTTTCACAAGATCTATATTAGGATCCATAGAGTATATATATGAATGTCTAATCCATACATATCCAGGTCCGCTTATACTTACATCTTCTACATAAGGATCGTCTATTAAAACCTGTAGTTTTTTATAGCCTAGCTCTTCTTTTAATATATTATACACTAGATCTATATCCTGATCATTTTTTCCAAAATATTCTCTGATGATCTTTCTAGCATTTATCTCGTCAATAACACGTTTATCAGGTAGCCTCATAATAAAATAATTGATTAATTTGTCGATCTCATTATATATTTTTTCTATTTTATCTTTGAAAGCTGGGTTATATTCAGCTATATATCTATATTCCTCAGAATTTTTTACAAGCTTTACTCTATAAAGTCCTACATTATATTCTGATAGTATCTCATTATCATTGAAACTCTTGATCTCAAGATCAAGATCTTTGTTAGTATTTAATGAAACATTTTCGTGTATTATTAATTTTCTTTCAAGAGTAAAATAATGGGTGATGGGAAAGATCTTTTTTAAAAAAATAAAATTATTTTTATTAAAAAAGATCTTCATTAGATCATCACCTTTCTCTAGCTGCCAGAGGCCTCTAATTGTGTCACAATGCCA
>JGI20127J14776_1000275_pt1 | contig 13350 bp, 13 predicted proteins | sample JossMetagenome_2_FD_14776 | JGI IMG/M metagenome (IMG submission 14776)
ATTGCCCCTATAATTACGATAACGATGGCTAGGGATAGTGCCAGGGCAAGGAGCACTCTATCAATGATTACGCGTCTACGCGTATTAATCAAGTTCCACCTTTCCGTAACCTCATTAACATACCGACAAGTCTTGCCCTTTAGGGCTGGGTTGCCCCACTATGTGGGGATTTAGCGATACATTTATTAATCCTAGCTTTGCTGGGGTGTTTGGTGCTTGGGGTGGTGCCCCCGAGAGGGGGTTTGCTTCCCTACGTCAGATGAGCCGGTGGGGCGATACCCCACCCTTATCACCACCCCGAGGCGAAACCATTAACCCCGCAGAGGGGGCAACGGACGAGACCCCCACGGTGTAAACCCCACCCTTAAGGGCGGGAAGGGGGTCATTCGTACTCCACCTCGTCCTCCAATTGATACGGTATATTACCTGTTGCATTATACTTAGTTAGGTTAACCTGAGGTCCGCATTGAAATTCACCCTGAAACTCTCCATACTGTGTGCAATTGGCTGGCTGCTGATTGATGCTGGCGGTTTGATTTAAGCCCATGGCTACTCCCTGCTGTGCCGTTACACTTTGCGCATTACCCGCACTTTGCTGGAGGGCTAGTACTGCCAGCACCGTAGCTGCCACAGCTAACACTGATGCTACTGCCATGTACCTTATGTACCTCATGCTGGTCGAGGCATACTCGCCTGTGTCACAAATAGGCATTTCACATGAAAAGCCACATGCGGTTACATGAAACCTTGCACGCACGATTCGTGAAACACCATTTCTACATACCCACGCACCTGCATTAGTTTTACGCGGCAATTAACTTTCTCGCCCTAAGCAGCAAGACCGTGGTTATGCTGTTTTTGGTTTTCATGATCATTCACAATACTCATTTCCGTTGATGACTAAGACGTTAGTTTTTAAACACAACTTAATGCCCTTGTTAGTGACTCTAGTTTTCCGAGATCCGCAGAGGCTGGGAGCCGCGGGCGACCGTTGGGGAGCCGCTGCGGTGAGGGGGCTCGGGGAGACCGTCGAGAGGTAGATGGCGGGGAGCTCTGCAAGGGGTAATGAACCACCGCCTCCGGAGAGACGGTATCGTTAGGTATCCTCAGTATACTCACGGCGGCTTCGCATCATTCATCCTTGCCTGGGCATACTTCCTAAGCGCAGTTACGGTAGCCCCTAGTGAAGCCATAGCGGCCGTCACGTACATGTCCACGTGGCTGCCGCAATTAACCGTTAGTGGTGTTTTAACACCACTGGGTGTGGTTGTGGCTACTAGGGAGGTTAGGCAGAAGCTGAGTAAACTACGTGAGGGGAGGAGGAAATGGGATATTCTGAGGAAAACAGCCAAGGCTATTGAGGAGTTGGTTAAAAGAGAACAATGCAGTTGTGGTTGTTGGGAGGATTACTGGGAGTGCTAAGAGGAGGATGAAGGAGGGGAAGAGTGGGAGTGAGACATAGGATTCACCAGTGGGCTGTTAGGGGCTTAATCAACATACTAAGTGATAAACCGACACATGTGGAGGAGGAGAGTGAAAATGGAACATCCTCACGCATCCCCCTCCTCAAACGTTAAAATTAAGATCATACAAGCCCCTAGTGATCCGCACTGCAGTGAGGGGAGGGGTAATCCACTGAAGGTTAGGGTCATGAAGATCAAGCTGAGGATAACCGAGGTAAACGGCAAGGTGTGGAAGAGGGATGTCGTAGGGCCAATCAACCGGGAGAGACTAGGGAAGTAGAAATTACGGCGCTCAACCAACCACCAAAACTAATGATTATGGTGCGAGGAGTAAAACAATTAATAATAATCAACCAAATAACCACACAAATGGGAGGGGTTATGGAGTATCCCTCGATGGGGCCCATGAAACCACCGGCGAAGCCAATGAGCCAGTGGCGAGGACCAACCCCGCCAACGGAAACCATTAGCGGGGAAACGCACGCCTGAGCATCTTATCTGTTTACTCAGCCTCATTATGTGTGCTTGTTTCACTAAGTTTATCTTTAATAGATTAATTAAGTTATTTAATTTATGATGAATTATATTTAACCACTAATCACCATATAGCTATATATTATATATAGGATTGTTGATGAGGGAAAGATTTATTAGGACAACCCGATATCGCCAGTATGCCTGTTGCAGTAGAGTTTATTAATGTTACTAAGCGCTTCGGTAAGTTAACCGCAGTTGAAAATATCAACCTCAAGGTCAATGATGGTGAGGTCGTTGCTCTCGTGGGTCCTAATGGCGCTGGTAAGACCACCCTTCTTAGGATGGCTGCAGGGGTATTACTGCCGGATGCAGGTAAGGTGCTTATACATGGTATTGAGGCGCATAGGGCTGAAGCTAAGTGGCACGTTGGCTTTATGACACCGATGGATAGGGGTGTTTACTGGAGGATTAGTGCATTGGATAACCTGGTATTCTTCGGCACACTCTACGGTTTATCAGTCAAGGAGGCTAGGAGGAGGGGGATGGAGTTGCTTAAGGTCTTTGGACTTGTGGATAGGGCCAAAGACTGGGTTGCAACCTACAGTACAGGTATGATGAGGAGGCTTGAGTTGGCCAGAGCCATGATGCACGACCCAGATATACTGCTCCTAGATGAGCCGACAAGTGGTATCGACGTGGATGGGAAGAGGATAATACTTGAACACATAAGTAGGTTGAAGGGCAGTAAAACAATAATAATGGCCAGCCATGACCCACAGGAGATAGAATTGGCGGATAGGGTAGTTTACCTAAACAGAAATATCATGGATACCTTGCCAGCCCTCAAGATAGTTAAGGTCCTTGTTAAGGGTTCACTGCCACCACTGGATGGCTATAGGGTTGTTAATCTAGGTGATGGCGCCTACGTTATACACGCGAGGATTGATAAGTTCGATGAGTTGATGAGAAGACTGACCTCGATGGATGGTAACCTTAAGATAGTTGACCTAGACGTGGAGGTTGCGGTAGCTGAAAGAAATGCGAGGATTGCGGAAAGGGTAAATAGGAGGGAGAGGGGTGGTTGGGAATGGGCGTAATCGATAGGTTGTACTCATTCGTCGTCATTAGGGGGTTTAAGGTTTGGGTTAGTTACAAGACTCAGGTGGCGTTGAACTTCATCAGCTGGACCATCCCCGTCTTCCTGTACTACTTCATAGGCCTAACCTTCGGTGCAGGCAGAATGGCAGCTGCAATAGCTGCCAACTACAGTTATACAGCCTTTGCAACAGTGGGTATTGCCTTCCAGGGCTACTTCTCATCGGCAGTGGCCACGTTGGCCGGTAGGATTAGGAATGAGGAGTTGATAGGCACCCTAGAGTACCAGATGGCCGCGCCGCTCAAGCCAATGTCGCTCATGTTCTACTCAACTGTATGGGGCTTTGTTGTGAATTCAATAAGCACGGTAACCATACTGCTGATAGGATATGGACTAGGTATCAAGTACATCATAAACCCATTATCGACATTTGTAATTCTACTACTCTACATGGCGTCAATAATAGGTTTAAACTTGATATCAGGAGCCGTGGTGCTCATTGTTAAGCAGGGTAACCCAGTGGCCCTATTCACCTCAGTGGCCACCAATATACTGGGTAATGTTGTTTTCCCAATATCAGTACTGCCCACTTGGCTAAGGGACATAAGCTACGTGTTATCACTAACCTGGTCACTTGATGCCTTAAGGAAGGCCATGCTGGCTGGTGAGGGGTTAGGAAGTATGACTAATGATATAGTGATATTGGTCATATTATCAGCCGCCTACCTAATAATAGGTGTGTTACTAACTAACTATGCGTTTAGGAGGATACTTAAGCAGGGCACTGTGCACATGTACTAAAACCATTGATTCCTAAGGCATCGGCATGGGGTTAACCTGCGTAATGCTTATTAACAGCCCCTCCACGTGGGCTTATGGATAACTTGGGACGAGGAAACCCAGTAAGATAGCCCTAGCCTACTCAGGTGGCCTAGACACCACTGTGGCTATTCATTGGTTAAAGACTAAGTATAATGCTGAGGTTATAACCGTAACCGTTAATGTTGGCCAGGAGGATGATTTTGAGGAGATTGAGGAAAGGGCTCACAAGCTTGGTGTATTAAAGCACTACACCATTGATGCAAGAAGTGAGTTCGCCAATGGACCTGTGGCATCAGCCATAATGCTAAATGCACTCTACGAGGATAAGTACCCATTGGGGACAGCATTAGCTAGGCCGTTAATAGCGGAGAAGGTGATTGAGACTGCTAGGAAGGAGGGGTGTGATGCAATAGCCCATGGATCAACATCCAAGGGTAATGACCAGGTTAGGTTCGAGGAGGCTATAAAGGCCATGGCCCCTGACCTCATGATAATAGCCCCAGCCAGGATATGGGGGATGGATAGGGGTAGTGAAATTGAGTACGCCAGGAAGAACAACATACCTATCCCTGAAGTCCACAGTAGGTTCAGCATTGACGATAACCTGTGGACTAGGAGTATTGAGGGACCTGAGTTAGACGACCCACTGGCTGAACCACCAGATGACGCCTTTAAGTGGGTTGTTAATCCAAGTAAGGTCACGGAACCGTTGAAGCTTGACATTGAGTTTGAGGGAGGTATCCCAATGGCCATTAACGGTGAGAGGATGAAACTACCTGAATTAATACTAACTCTCAACAGACTAGTTGGAGGTCATGGGTATGGTAGGGTTGACCACGTGGAGAATAGGGTTGTTGGGTTTAAATCAAGGGAGGTCTATGAGGCTCCAGCCGCACTAACCCTCATAGAGGCGCATAGGGACCTTGAGAAATTGGTTTACACCCCAATTGAGTATAGGTTTAAGAGGATCATGGATCAGACTTGGACTGACTTGGTTTACGAGGGGCTTTGGCATGAACCACTGCGCCTTGAGCTTGAGGAAATGGCCAGGAGTATGAATAAGTGGGTGACCGGTACTGTTAAGGTTATGGTGCGTGGCGGGTTAACAATACTGGGTAGGTCAAGTCCATATGCAGGTTACAGTAGGGAGATTGCAGATTACGTCAAGGGTTGGTACCCAAGTGATGAAGAGGCTAGGGGATTCATAAACATGTGGACCTTACATTCATTAACAGCCTACAGGGTAAGGTGGGGTAATGGTCTATCGTGAGGGCCTACTGGGTGGGGGTGAACTGGGTAAAATCAAGTACACGTCATCGCTGATTGATGATGCTGAGATATACCGAGAAACAATACTCACAATGATAAGTCACGTCAATGAGTTGAGTAGGGTTAGGGCAATACCAAGTGGTAAGGCTGAGTTAATAATCAATGCATTGAGGGAAATGGCTAAGATGCCCTACAACCCAGGTGAGGGTTATGAGGATGTCCACGAGTACATAGAGGCAGTGCTAATGAGCAAGCTTGGTGATGACGGTGGTTGGGTTGGCCTAGGCAGGTCCAGGAATGACCATGTGGCAACGGCGTTGAGGCTTAGGCTAAGGAGACTGATCCTTGAACTAGCCCTCAGGGTTATTGAATTGAGGAGGGCAGCGTTGAATAAGGCCATTGAAACAGCTGAAAGGTTAATAGTGGGCTCAACCCATAGGCAACCGGCCCAAGTAACGACACTGGGCCACTACATGCTTTACCTAGATGAGTTAAGCAGCGACTTCCTAACAAACTTGCTCTCAACCTATGAGATAGTTAACAGGTCACCCCTAGGTTCAGGACCCCTGGCAGGCACCATGGTTGGGCTTGATAGGCTTAGGGAGGCGGGGGAACTTGGCTTCAATGAGGTGGTGGTTAACACGATTTACGCAACAGGTTCCAGATACTTCATGCTGGCCCCAGTCTCACTGGTGGTATCCTACCTAGTTGAGTTGGGTAGGTTCATAAACAACATTGAGATGTGGCTAATGCCACAGTTAAACTACATCACCGTTAACCCAAGTCACCTGGCCACGAGCAGCATAATGCCCCACAAACGCAACCCAGCAACACTGGAGGTCTTTAGGGCCAGGATTGGCGAGGCCATTGGTCATTTAATGGCCATGTACTCAGTGGAGAGGCCGGTTGAGGTTGGTTACCAACTTGACCTTCAGGAGGAGACTAGGCACACTTGGGCAATTATGAGGATTGCTGATGAGGGGTTGGTAATCATGACGGACTTAATCAATGGGTTAAGGGTTAATGAGGGGAGGGTTAATGAGGACCTATCTAAGTACCCGGTTACCGCTGCTGAATACGCGGAGTTAATGTCAATAAATGAAGGTATACCTTTCAGGAGGGCCCACAGGTCAGTGGCGGTGATGGTTAAGGAGGGTGGGAAACCTGGCATCAACCCCCTGGATTCCATTAACGGCAAGGCAATCCTAGGTGGGCCTAACCCAAGCCAAGTTGCCGAGGTGGCTAAGGCTAGGTTGAGTGAGTTGGAGACCACTGAGGCTAGGGTTAGGGAGTTACTTGCAAACATTAATAACGCAGAGTCTAGGCTAATTGGTGATAGGCATGGCTAAGTTAGCCAGGTACTACAGGGTTTACCCAATAAACATAGTGAGGGGTAGAATGCAGTACGTGTGGGATTCAAACGGAAACAGGTACCTGGACGCGAACACGGGCCATGGGGTAGCCTTCATGGGTCACTCAAACCCTGAGATAATTAACGCCGTTAAGGCTCAACTGGATAAGATAAGCACCGTACCTCTAAACATGGGTAATGAAGCCAGGGATGAATTCATAAGCGAGTTCTCAAGAATAATACCACAAGGCTTCGACGCGGTGTTCCCCCAGAANACCGGCACCGAAGCCGTGGANACNGCGATTAAGATTGGTAAGAAGTGGACCAGGAGGAAGACCATAGTGGCCTTCACCAACTCATTCCACGGCAGGACCATGGGCAGCTTATCAATTACCTGGAATGAGAACTACAGGAAGGCCTTCCAACCCCTCTACCCCCACGTCAAGTTTGGGGTGTTTAACAACGTTAATGAGGTAGATAAGCTCGTTGACGAGGACACGTGTTGCGTGGTGGTTGAGCCAGTTCAGGGTGAGGGTGGGTTAAACGTGGCCACGGTCGACTTCCTTAAGGCCCTAAGGGAGGCGGCCAACAGGGTTAACGCACTTTTAATATTCGACGAGATACAGTGTGGTTTCGGTAGGACTGGGTATACGTGGGCCTTCCAGCACTACGGCGTTGAGCCTGACAGTCTTCACTGCTGGTAAGGCTATTGCAGGTGGCTTACCGATAGGCCTAGTGGTGGCTAAGGGTGAACTTGGGGATGTGTTCAACCCAGGGGAGCATGGGTCAACCTTCGCAGGCAACCCGGTGGTAATGGCGGCCGCCGCAGCCACTGTCAAGGTCTTCATAAGGGATAACGTACCCAGTGTGGTTAAGGAAACAGGCTCACTGCTGGCTAAGAGACTTGGGGAGTTGAACTCCAGAGTGGTGAATAGGGTTAAGGGGATGGGGTTGATGATTGGGGTTGAGTTGAGGACTAGGGCCGAACCCTACGTAGAGGCTTTAATGAAGCATGGTGTATTAGCATTAACGGCCAGCGTCAACGTAGTCAGATTTCTGCCACCATACATGATAAGCCACGATGACGTGGATTTAATAGTTAACTCACTGGGTGAAGTACTTAAGGGAGCTTAAATGGCCATCCTTGTCCTCAGGCTTTAATACCTACATCACCCAGTTGTTTTTAACCCCAGGTACGTGATCATAATCGCCTTAACTATTCTTAACTATAGCACCCTCATCTTCAGTATTAGGTAAAATAACTATGATGCAAAGCCAATGTTGTTACCGGATAGACCTAACAGCAGGATTCAGGGACCGGCCAGAGGCTTTGGAGGTATGATCACCATCTTCAACTAAGCCCCATCAGCTAGGGTGTTTTCGGTCTTCTTGGTCATTTGTGGTGCTTATTTTCATTTGATGCCTAAGACGCTGGGTTTATAAAACCTAGCCCTAATACCTTTAATTGGTTACCCTGGGTTTCCGAGATCCGTAGTGGCTGGGAACCCCCGGCGACGGGTGGGGAGCCGCTGCGGTGAGGGGGCCTGGGGCGACCGTCGAGAAGGAGACTGTGAGGATCTCATGAACCACCGCCTCCAGAGAGACGGTGAATCTACCAATACCCATAGTCATAACCCCATCATACCTAGCCCTGCTCTTCATAATACCACTGGCAACCAACGTGGTAGCAGCCCTAATACCAGCAATAAGGGCGTCAAGGATACCACCAGCCCAGACGCTAAGATACGAGTGAATACCCCTAGAAAATAAAGCTTATAAAATGAGCGAAACCAATGTTAACTAGGCCCCGGTAGCTCAGCCCGGTTAGAGCGGCGGGCTGCAGACCCGTAGGTCCCGGGTTCAAATCCCGGCCGGGGCTCCAAAAATGACACCCATTCACATCCCCACTGTTCAATTCCTATTTACCATGCATATCAACCTCCTGAACAAGATACGGCAATCATGGCTAACTTGGCTAATGTAACCCTTTCAATGTCACTGACATTGTGGTTTAGTGATGCTGTAGCACAGTAACCTACATTACAGTCAGGTTTAACGTACAGCGTGGCCCAATAGGCCATATTAATAAAGCCATTGATGTTTATGATTGATGCTAAACAGAGTAGCGTGATGTAGGGTTAGCTGAGTTCCTTAGCGGTCTTGATTAACGCCTCAGCGGTTCTTCTGGTTTCCTCCTCGCTGAGCAGTACGTGCTGGGGTATCCAAATTACCCTCCTACATGCATCCTCGGTTACGGGTAGGCTTAACCTTGAGTAGTCGGGTAGTCTCCAGTAGCTGTCCTTGAATGCCGGCTGCCTGTATAGGGGCATTGGGTAACCCTCAACCACTTCACCTCCCCTACGCCTAGCCTCCTCAACAACCCTAGCCTTACCATGCCTACTGATTAACCTCTCGCTGATCCAAATGGGGAGCAAGTGGTTTGAGCTTGAGGTGTGGGCTGGGGGCTTAACGGGTCTGTAATCCTCAACCCCCTCCATCAACTCATAAAGAAGCTTGGCGTTCCTCTCCCTAACTCTGAACTCCTCGTCGTAGCGCTTAAGCTGGGAGAGTAGTATGGCCGCTTGAAGCTCAGTCATCCTGAAGTTCCACCCTATGAGCCTGTGCACATACCACTCACCGTTAATGTCCCTACCGGCGTGGTGGTATGACCAAACCTTAACGTAAACCTCGTAGTCATTAGTCAGGACAATCCCACCCTCACCGGCCGTCATGTTTTTACTGCTCTGGAAGCTGAAGACGCTTGCATCACCAATGGCGCCGACCCTACGGCCCCTGTAGACGGCCCCATGGGCCTGGGCAGCGTCCTCAACTACCTTAGCCCCATGCCTCCTGGAGGCGTTAATTATCTCGTTTAGCTCTGCTGGTATTCCGGAGAAGTGGACTGGGACGACTAGCTTAATCCTGTTGTCCTTATCCTCCTCCAGGGTTGCCTTAAGGGATTCCACACTCATGTTCAGGGTCTCCGGGTCAATGTCAATGAAGACTGGTACGGCCCTAAGCATAACCCCAGCCGTGGCCGTGGCTATGAAGGTATATGCCGGTAGGGCGAATTGATCACCCTCGTTTAGGCCGAGGGCCAGGTAGCTTAGGAGGAGCCCAGCTGTACCGCTTGTGACGGCTACGGCGTACTTGGCTTCATGGTACTTGGCGAACTCCCTCTCAAACTCCTCAACAACACCCCCAGGGACCCTACCCCACCTTCCACTCCTGAATGCCTTCAACAATGCATCCTCATCCAATGGGTTAACCGGGGGCCACTTAACCATGCCTTAAGAACCCCCTGGGGGTTAATAAGCTTGATGTCACCCTTAAACCCCGTATAGCCTATGGGCGTTGAGGGTGGCTATCTTTCCCTTATCCTCATCAGGTATCTTAGATAACTGTAGCTTCAGTACTGAGGACTTGGGGTACTTCATCATGAACCCAGTCGACAAGACGACGTTGGATGAGCCATACAGCTTAATCAACTCCTCCACGTGGCTATAAGGCGCACCCAACACCTGCGAGGATGCCAGGTCCACGTAGACTGGGCCACTGTACAGGTTCCTTAGATTAACCAGGTCGCTGTATGGGAAGTGGGAAAGTAGGATCCTCACCTCACCCTCAATGCCACTGGATAGCCTCCTTAAGGCATCACTTAATTCACCCAGCCTTAACCTAAACCTGAAGGCGTATGCCCTATGGAGTTGCCTGGGATCCTCAACTAGGTCCAATATTACTAAGGCCCCGTTGTTAAGGGCCTCGGCTAGGTTGTTCAGTACCCTCCTGCCCGTTAACCTGTACCCGTGGTATATTGGGCTTGTTACGAAGCCCACGAAGCCCATTTTAACGTACTCCCTGACCCTAACCCTATCCTCGTAGTCCGGGTTGAAGACGGCAAGCTTATGCACCCTACAGTCAGCCTCAGTCTCTTCCCTTGTGAAGTCCAGGTTACCCCACCATGGGTCCCTGTGGAATAGGGCGGTTAGGTTAAACATGAAGCATTCCCTGAAGCCCTCTGAGGCTAGTCTCTCAGCCACAGCCCGTGTGCTCATTGTCAAGTGCCTGAAGGGGTATGAACCACTCATGCACAGTGCATCAATCATTGCCCATCACCGATGAGCCTAAGGGCATTCAACCTGAGCACCTTGACCCTATCCTCATCGTTTAATTCAGCGTCCAGTATCCTAGCCACAGCCGCCGCTATTAAGGTGTCCGTTGCGAAGAGTACCCTATCAGCCCCAAGTACCTTAACGGCCTCCTCCACGGAGCCGTAGTCGGCGACGCTCCCACCCACGTCAACGTAGACGTTGGGCAAGTCCCTAACCCTACCTACGGCGTACTCCCAATCACCACCACCTGTTATGTGGGCCATGATTATTTTAGCCCTCGGGAACCTTAAGGCGAGGGACCTTATGTCATCGGGCTCACTCTCGTTTGGTCTTGGGTTTGGGTATAGCCTATGGGCCGTGTGTATTAGCACAGGTACGTCGTTCTCCACGGCCACCTCTATGACTGGGTCTACGACACGCCTATTAACCCTCACAGCCCTGTAGAGCTTAACTCCTATGAACCCCCTCTCCTCGATGAAGTGCCTAGTCACCTTAACGGCGTCCTCGTTCAATGGGTTAACGTGGACGAAACCCCTAACCTCCCTAAACCTCCTTGACAGGTTGTAGACGAATTCATTAACCCTCCAAACCTCCTCAGGGGGTGGCCTAAAGCTGGACATTGAGTATGGGTGGTAACTGACCCAAAGTTGCTCAATACCCAGCATCCTGGATAGCTTAATCATTTCCTCGTTAATCGACATGTCCGGGTAGCAGTGTGTATGAGCATCCACAGCACCACCTAGATCAACTCCAATACTAGCCATTAACCCTAGCCTAATGCCTAAACCTTTTATCACTTACCTACTAGACTTAACACTCCGATTAACTAGGTATGGTACCCTTAAAGGCTATTCTACATATTAGTTTAATGCATAAGCAGTGCCTTGGGGTTAGGTTTAAAATAACCGAACGTTAGGAACGATTTATGTCATCGATTAGAATTGAGGAGGTGAAGGGTGCTGAGGAGGAGAGGAAGAGGATTAGTGCGCATAGCCACATTAAGGGGTTGGGGATAGTTAACGGTAAGGTTGAGAGGATAGCCGACGGTTTCGTGGGTCAGGTGGAGGCTAGGGAGGCTGCTGCGATGGTTGTTAAGATAATTAAGGCGGGTAAGTTCAGCGGTAAGGGTGTGCTGATAGTTGGCCCACCCGGCACCGGCAAGACTGCATTGGCCATTGGGATAGCCAGGGAGCTTGGAGCCGACACCCCATTTGTCCACTTAAACGCCTCGGAGATTTACAGTGTTGAGATTAAGAAGACTGAGTTCCTCATGAGGGCTCTCAGGAAGGCCATTGGGCTTAGGATAAGGGAGTGGAGGAGAGTCTACGAGGGTGTGGTTAAGTCCATCGAGTTCAAGTACGGTAAGCACCCCTACAACCCATACATACAGGTACCTGTCGGAGCCACTATAAGGCTCAAGACGACTGACGAGGATAAGGTGTTGAGGGTACCCCAGGAGATTGCGGCCCAGTTAATTGAGCTGGGCATTGGCACTGGGGACGTTATAATGATTGATGAGGAGACTGGGAGGGTTATAGTTGAGGGCCAGGCCCAGGGTGAGGGGGAGGAGCAGTATGACATATCCGTTAAGCGTAGGCTTGAGGTGCCTAAGGGGCCCATTCATAAGGAGAAGGAGATAACCAGGTTCTTCACCCTACACGACCTGGACATGTACCAGGCTAGGCAGCAGGGTCTTGTGTCAGCGATGCTCTTTGGCGTCTTCACAGAGGAGAGGGAGATACCTAGTGAGGTTAGGAATGCGGTGGACAGCTTCGTTAAGGAGACTGTGGATAAGGGTAACGGTGAGTTGATACCGGGGGTCCTCTTCGTCGACGACGCCCACATGCTTGACATAGAGACCTGGGCCTTCTTCGCAAAGGCCATGGAGATGGAGATGAACCCAATAATGATATTCGCCACAAATAGGGGTATAACCAAGATCAGGGGAACTGACATAGAGACCCCCCACGGCATACCGCTCGACCTGTTAGATAGGTTAATCATAATAAGGACTAGGCCCTACACGGAGGATGAGGTTAAGGAGATAATTTCCATTAGAGCCAGGGAGGAGGGTGTTAAGCTGAGCGGTGACGCCCTCGATTACTTGACAAAGATAGGCCTCGAGAATAGCCTCAGGTACGCCATTCAGCTACTAACCCCAGCCCAGATTAGGGCTAAGGAGCAGAATAGGGACAGCGTAACTAAGGATGACGTCGAGTATGTTAAGGGGCTCTTCCTGAGCCTTAAGGAGAGTGTCCAGTATATTAAGCAGCATGAGGAGTTATTCCTCAAGTAAATTATTAAACCTACTTCCCACCCTCACTCATCTTCCTCAATGCCCTCCCAACCATTATTGATGCATATATGTGGAGCTTCCAAGCCTCGGGGTATTCACCATACTCCTTAACCACCTTCCTGGCAAGTTCCCTAAGTTCAAGCGCCTCCTCCAGGGTCAAGTCATCCTTATCCAGTAGCTCCCCAAGCCTCTTCCACTCCTCCTTGGTTAGTGGGTTTGTTGATGTGGCTAGTCTCATAATCCTCNTAGCCTCATTCTTAACCATAGTAGCCCTCTCAGGCTTCAACAAGCCCTCGGCACTCAAATACTCAACGAAAAACTCCTGGTAATCATTAAAAGNCTCACTAAGCCTATTAACCCTGAAATCAATATAACCCTTCAACTCATTAAACCTCCCATCAACATAACCTTTCAGCTCGTTAAATCTCCCATCAACGTAACCCCTCAGCTCGTTAAACCTCTTG
>JGI20127J14776_1000279_pt1 | contig 13247 bp, 10 predicted proteins | sample JossMetagenome_2_FD_14776 | JGI IMG/M metagenome (IMG submission 14776)
CCCATATCTACTAATTAGACCATACGATGGCTTATAACCAACAACACCGCACAGAGCGGCAGGGATTCTTATTGAACCTGACGTATCAGTACCTAAGGAAGCTAATGCAGCCCCTATAGCTACTGAAATCGCTGAACCTCCACTCGAGCCGCCTGGTATCCTCTCAGGGTCATGGGGATTTCTAGCAGGACCGAAATAGGAGCTTATGTTAGTAACGCCGGATGCGAATTCGTGCAGGTTTGTTTTTCCAATTATTATAGCATCACTATCAAGGAGTCTTGAGACAACGGTTGCATTGATACCGGGTATATAATCACTGAATATTTTGGATGCCATCGTAGTTCTTACACCCCTCATGTATATGTTATCCTTTATTGATATCGGTAAACCCGCCAATGGACCTAAGGGTAACCCCTGCCCTAATCTCCTCTCTACTTCATTCGCCATTTTCAAAGCCTCATTTTCAAGGATTGTGATGAAGGCATTAAGTCTAGAATTGTTACGTATAATGCTTAGTGATTTTTCAATCAATTCCACAGGTGAAGTTACCCCTCTATATATTTCATCTAGTGTGACTAATAGTATTGGTTTAGGATGGGGTAGTGGTTCAATTAAGAAATCAAGGGTTTTACCATCTAGTATCATAATTAATCCCCATCTTAATCATACATTCTTACCGTACATCTCTTTGCTCGCATCAACGATAGCGTCTATGATGGGTTTATAACCTGTGCATCTGCATATAAGACCGCTAATTCCCTCGGCAACCTCCTCCCTGATTAGGGGTCTTTTGTACTTATTCAATAAATAATGACCAACCAATACAAACGCTGGTGTACAGAACCCGCACTGAAATGCAAAATGCTCAATGAATTTTCTCTGAAGCAATGTGATTTCTCCTAAATTGCTTATGCCTTCAACAGTCGTTATTTCAGCCCCATCAACCTCGTGCGCTAGCACCATGCATGATTTCGTCGGTCTTCCATTCACAAGAACAGTACATAATCCACATGAACCCTGTTCGCACGATCCACGTACACTAAGTATATGCAACCTATTCCTCAACACATCCAGTAACCTCTCATGCGGCCTTACCTGTAGTTCTCTCTCAACTCCATTAACTTTAATCCTTATAGTTATTAATTCCAGGGGCTCACTCATGAACCACCACCTCCAATGCTCTAGATACTAATGCAGATGTTACATGTAACCTATAATCGGCTGACGCCCTTGCATCTGCAATAACCTCTGTTTTATATTCAGACCTTATGTACTCCCGCGCTTTTCGTAAAAATGCATCAACATTGCCTTTTGATTCAGTATATTGGTCGGAAAAGTCCACGATCACTGGTTTGTTTGTTAAGCCTGTTATTGCAACCTTGACAAGGTCATGTCCACCCTGGGAGTACTTAATCGCAGCCACATTAACCACAGCGAACAAGCTATCGCCCTTAAAGTCCAAAAACTTAGCCTTTCCCTTTATTTCATCAAACTGTATTGCAATTACCAATTCATTAGGCTTTTGCGCTGTTTTCATAATATCTACGAAGAAATCCAAACCACCCACTTCTCTAGTTCCCTCCTTACTTCTTAGAACGGCTTTTCCATTAAGTAGTAGGAATGCAGGTACGGCTGTGGCGTAGGGGGCCGCATCAACTATATTACCAACTAATGTTGCCTTATTCCTAATAATATCATCAGCTATGCTTTTAATAGTTTCATGCAGTAGTGAAAATTTCTCCCGAATCACCTCATTATCTATTAATTCATTTAATGTAACACCAGCCTCAACCGTTAATTTACCATCTTCATACTTCACATGGTTTAATCCTAATGATTTTATATCCATAATATAGTTAGGGCGTGCCATACCCCATTGCATTAACAGCATAATCTTTGTTCCTCCCGCAAATACCACAACCTCGTCACCTCTTTCTTCAAGAACCTCCAAAGCTTCATCAATGTTTCTTGGTTTATATAACTTAAAATGTGGTAATATCATCCCTACCACCCCTCAAGTAATTCAGGTCTTTGTTCCTTAATAGCCCTCCATACCCTTTCTGGCGTCATTGGTAATTCGTGAACCTCAACACCAACGGCATTATATATTGCATTCCCTATAGCCGCCGCAACACCTAACATTGCATTTTCACCTATTCCCCTTGCACCATATGGTCCATACGTGTCTGGGTTCTCGAGTATTATGGTTATAATATCACTTGGTATATTATCTGATCTTATCACTTTATAATCTATTAAATTAGGATTAAGCAATGCGCCTCCTTCGTCAAACTTTAATGACTCATACAGTGCATAACTTATACCCATTATTGCGCCTCCGATCATCTGTCCCTTAACAAGCTCAGGATTTATTGCCTTTCCTACATCGAATACGGCAACGTACCTCAAAACCTTCACCCTACCTGTTAATACGTCGACCTCTACCTCAACTGCGTGAGCTCCAAAGGTTACAAAGGGAAAAGGATTCCCTTGCCCATTCTCATTTAGGATCGTTAAATCTGACCTGATGAAGTATCCTCTACCCATTATGGGTCCTCCTATGGTATTACCATTTGGCAAGGTGTATCCCATAGCTATATCCTTTAAATCAAGCGCTGAACCCGGGTTGTTTCTTGCAAACACCTTTCCATTTCTTATCTCTATATCCGATGGCTCTACATTAAACACTCTGGCTGCTATTTTACGGATCTGATCTTTTGCGTCGGCTATTGCAGCTAAAACAGCATTACCATCATAAAATAAACTCCTACTACCTACCGTTTGCCAGGTATATGCTGACTTGCTCGTATCCTTGAAAGTATCAATTCTAACCCTATCAATTGGTACGCCGAATTCCTCAGCCACAATCTGTACTATACTCGTTAAGGTACCCTGACCGATCTCTGTTGTCCCAATGCTGACATCTATAGTTCCATCCTCATTAAGTCTCACGAAGGCTTGCGCCGCATTGTTGGCAGGTACCGATGGACCTTTTATTGATAATGCGAGCCCCTTACCTCTGTACGTATAATCATCTACTTTTTCACCCAATTTACCCCAGCCAATTAAATCCTTTGCCATTTTGAGGCATTGCTCGAGATCACCATTACCTTTATCTACTCTCTGTCCCATGGATAATGAGGATCCTGGCCTTACGATGTTCTTTAATCTAAGTTCGAAGGGATCCATGCCTAATTTATGTGCTATTATATCGATCTGTCTCTCAATAACCCAATGCGCCTCCAGAATGCCAAAGCCCCTAAATGCCGTTGCATAGGGTTTGTTAGTATACACTGTGTATGATTCAACATAAATATTGGGGATGTCGTAAACGCCGGCACCTATGTAACCCATGGTCCTACCAACATTAACAGCATAATCAGCATAACCACCTGAATCAACGATGTACCTAGCTTGCCAAGCAATTATTTTACCATCCTTCGTAACACCCGTCTTTACCCAAGCCCTAACACCAACCTTTGAAGGAGCTGCAAGAAAGTTCTCGTACCTACTTAAAGCCAACTTTACAGGTCTACCACCCACCATTTTTGATAACATTGCAACTAAAGGTTCGAAATTAACACCAGCCTTTCCTCCAAATCCACCACCAACATATGGAACATGAACTATTATCTTGCTTTCCGGCATATGGAGAGCCTTTGCCGTTAAATACCTGACTGCAAAGGGTGACTGCGCGCTCGTCCAAATTTCCAGTGTTCCATCAGGAAGCCATTGGGCAATCACGCTCATGGGCTCCATATACACGTGGTTCATCATATCTTCAGCAAAATTATTCTCAATCACCACCTCAGACTTCGAGAACCCATCCTCAATATTACCTCTCCTAAGGACAAATTTATTGGCAATATTCGTGTTTGGTATAGGATTTATGTAACCACGATAATAATCGTATTTTCCCAAATTCTCATGAATCAATACCGCCCTTTCCTCAAAAGCCCTCTCTGGATCGGTAATGACAGGTAATGGTTCATAATCAACATCAACTAGTTCCGCAGCCCTCTCCGCAGCCTCCTCTGTTTCCGCTATTACAGCAGCCACAGGTTCGCCTATGAATCTAACCTTATCCCATGCAAGCATGTTTCTATCAGCAACATAAATACCCACCTTATACTCCTTAAGTTGTTCACCCGTAATTACCGCAACAACGCTAGGATAAGTTCTTGCTCTCTCAATATTTATCTTCTTTATCTTAGCATGGGCTTCAGTACTCCTTACCAACTTTGCGTACAGCATTCCAGGAAGCTCCATATCAAATACGTATAACGCCCGCCCCGTCACTTTCTCGAGGGAATCTACTCTATAGATTGATTTACCTATATACATGATAACTAAAGGGTTTATTCTAAGCCTTAATAAATATTACCCAGGATGTTCCATGAGTATAATTAAATACTTAATGTGTGGTATAGAATACTTTTCCACAGATTTAATAACAAAGCGTTTCTGTAAGAAAAACCTGTGATTAATCCTGATAACATGAATGATCCAGAGGAGCTGCCGATTCTTATGAAATCGATAATACTGGATATGATTTCATCGGTTTGTAAATAAGTCGAGTTGAAAAGCGCCGTGTATAAACGATATAAATTAATTATATATGCAGGGTCTCGAAGTACTTCCTTAATTAACAACTTACTTAACCATGTAGTTCTTAGGTGTTTTAGTAACAATAATAGCCTAGTCTTATTATTATTGTTAATAAGATCGTGAATACCTACTAAGAATCCTATTATGAAGTCGTCACTTGAAGGTGTACTGCCACTACCAATTCCTGAGCTATTTAAAATAAGATTGGTTAGACAATTAATCATTTCATGATTTTCCTCCCTGCATTTAATTATCGTATGTAGAGGCTGTTTTATCGCAAGGATATCAATATTTTTAATTAATGTTAAGAATATAGCTATGATATTCATAATAACTTTAATGCCGTCATAATTGCTACCTACATGATTTGTGATGTGCCTATGAGATGCATAGTATCTTCTGTAAACTTTAATTATTTCTTTAGGGATTTCACTGATTAAATAATTCTCATTCCATATTTTAATTGCATCTTTATCCATCTTCATCATTAAGGTGGAATTATTATTTTTTAGCAATTTTCGTAAATTATTAAAGTCATTATGGGATAATGATATTGAGTATGGAGTTACTAGTGGATGTGTCGATATAGGTATCAAGTGTTTGCAGCATGTACCGTATATATTATTGTTTGTGATTAATCTTATTTTGATTTTCACACGGTCATGATTATTTAATGATTTAAGGAGGTCTTCACCGAGGATTACAGGTTCGCAATTCTTATGTAATTCCATAAACCTCTGCGTATTTTCTCAGTGCCTGCTTAAATAAATCCATTGGTATTGAGACTATTCCAGCCCCTATCTGTCCCACACCAGGTTCTTTATGGGCTATTCCAGTATTTAGTGTAGGTTCTATTCCAGTTTTAAGGACTTTACGTATATCTATCCCAACGGGTGTTCCCTGAAATGATAAGTATGGTATCTTAAAGTACCTATGTTTTGTATGCGTTATTTGATACATCTTATTAGTTATTTCTAATGCGTAATCTACGGTACCCCCAACCCACGAGATTATTGCTGGCGCAGCGGCCATTGCAAAGCCTCCAAAACCTGCGGTTTCTGTTATTGCGCTATCACCTATGTCTGGGTTTGCATCGTTTTGGGAAAACCCTGGGAAAAACACACCCTTAGGTATTGGTGCGGGGGCTGTGAACCATGTATTACCAAGCCCACTAACCCATATACCAACCTCGGTCCCATTCCTGCTCATTACAGTAACTATCGTACTATACTTAATGTTATGACCTGCCAATGTAAATACCTTAGCAGCCGCCATAGCGAAATTAAGGAATGTGAATGTGTTATTTTTCATGAATGATAAAACACGCAATAGTTGATCCTTAGGTAAATCAGCCTTTATTAAGTACTCCATTACCTCATTTATGAACAACGATGTGGCTGCCATATGCCTATTATGGCATTCATCACCCATGTTCAACGCCTGAGCTATTATGGACTTAAGATCCAACCCCCCCTTCTCCTTAACTATTAAATCAACGGCTGCCTTTAATGCCGGGTAAAGCTCATCATGCATCCACTTTAACCTATCCAACACTGACTTATCATACGCTCCATACCTAAGCACTTTACCTATACCCTCATTTAAATTCGAATATGCATAATTACCATATTTAGGGTCCTTAACTACTATAACAGGCATTGATGGAGAAATTACACCAGCCATTGGGCCTACGGCATTTAATTCATGATTTGGCTTTAATACTATCTCACCTCTTTCAAGTAATTTAATAGCTTCATCAGGTGAGTTAGCCCAACCCTCAAGAATAGCTGCACCAATCAACGCGCCTCGCAACGGTCCTGATGCCTTATTCCACGTTATAGGAGGCCCTGCATGGGTTAACATCATATCCTTAAAGCCCGGAATAATTTTTCGAGCTTCACCAATATCAACCCATAAAGCCTGGGCCTCCATCATTCTATTAACCGCGGTTTCATTAGCCTTTTCTATCTCCTCTGCAAGGGACATACTCACATCACCTTTGACAGTATATCTTCAATATCCTTCTCCAATTTAACAGGGGGCTTCCATGCAACATGTATCGCATTAACTCCCTGCTTTCTTAGGTCATTATAAAAAATTTCTAATCCTATGTTCAAAATATTTAATTCATTTTTGTCATTTACCTTTAACTTGTGAATACGTTTATCCATACTCATACTTCAATCAAGCCGTCATAAACGTATTTAAGCTTTTCTATCGATTTATTAGTAACTATAAGACCCGCTAAGAAGGCTGCTAATGCATTTGTTGGCATTACAATAACGCCTAATGATCTTAACTTATTTACTTGCTCAACAACATTTTGCGGATCTTCACTTGTACCACATACATGAGCTATTATAACTTTCTTACCCTTACTACTCTCCATTATGTGCTTAATAGCATCTGCATGGGCACCCACTGGATCATCATGTGAACCATAACCAAGGACGAAATCCATAAGTATGACTGCCACATCATCATAATTAGCCTCCTCAAGCAATCTATTAACCCTAATTGTCGGATCAATCATTGGGTGAGGTCTACCCCTAGTAAACACTTCATCCCCTAAATCAATTATTGAATTAGCAATGCTCTTAAACGGGTTCTTTAATTCCGCAACACCCTCTATCGGAGCATTTGAGTATAGATCATTAACAAGCTCTCTCAGGATTACCAGTGTCTCATTTACGAAAGAACCCCCTGTGAATAATCCTCGTACGAACCTTTGGCTACTACTCAATTCTCGTTTCAATTCATCAGCAAGCCTAATCAACTCATCAAAACTAAGTAGATACTTATTCCTAGCCTCGACATATTTATTCTCAGATATAACCTTAGCTATCTTTAGAATTGTTTGATGAAGAGTATAGGTGAAGTAAACATTACCCTTTGCAGATTCTCTGGCATGTCCACCGAGGAAGTTTATTATGACTGGCTTAGAAACATTATTATATATATAATTAAGTATTTTCTCTTCAGTCTCCCTATCAGGCACCTTTGAAATTAAGGCTAAAACTTTTGTGTCATCATCGTTCTGCAGGAATTCCAAAGCCTTTATGGTCATTATGCCACCTATGGCATTTTTAACATCGTTTCCACCAACACCAAGTCCGTAACTAATGCCAATACCTATTTCTGATAATAACGAGCTTACTTCCTGAAGTCCCGTTCCTGATGCTGCAACAATACCTACACTTCCAACATTAACCTTGTCAGCAAACCCAAGCCCAACTCCCTTAATTATTACTGTACCCGCACCTGGCCCTAAGACAAGTACGTTTTTCTCAAGTGCTCTCTTCTTTATTTCTATTTCATCATTTATTGGTACATTATCACTAAAAATGTGTAGGTTTATGCCCCTATCTATTAACTTCATTGCCACATCCTTAACATATTGACCTGGTATGGATATTAATGCAATAGAAATGTCAGGGTTCTTTGATAATGCTGTGTCTAAATCCGCATAGTATTCACGTGTCTCACCTATCCCCTCCTCGAGCAACCTCTCGGCAGTATTAACAGCGTTCTTTAATGCATCCTCGGACTCTGCGCCTATAGCTATTATTAAATCATTAGGTGTCACATTCAAGTCCTCATACGAAAAACCAAGCATCTTAAGTAATTCCTTGTTAGTATCTGTACCCATGGCTATCAACGCCTCAAGAACCCCTGGCACTTTCTTAACCTCCTCACTTATTTTGAGTAATTGAATTGAATCCATGTAATACCCCTTCTTAACATTAACGGTATAATACGGATACCTTACCCTTATCTTTAAAGAAGACTTTTCCCCCCTCATTTCGTAAACCAATTTGATGAAGACTTTTAAGTTTTTGCTTTAGTTACCTAAATTACTTATTCTCTAATTCAAATGTTATAGATTCAAACTTACCATTAAAAAACACCTCCGATTCGTATAAGTTCTTAGCTACTATCCTTCCATCCTTTATAACATAAGTTGGGCGTTCCATGAGCCTAATAACGTCAAATACAGTCTTCTGCCTAAAGATTAACAGGTTGGCTGGCTTATTAGGCTCTATCCCATAATTATCCAAAACACGCCAAGCCTTAGCTGCATTATACGTTATTAAGCTAATCGACTTCTCCAAGTCCTTTCCCAAAAACTCATGATCAACGTGTATTGCCATGAATAGTACATGCAACATATTACCAACACCGAGTGGATACCATGGATCCATTACGCAATCATGACCTAAGGCTACATTTACTCCGTTGTTCATGAAAAACTTAATTGGCGCCATACCCCTTCTCTTAGGCCCCTGATCAAACCTACCCTGAAGATGGATGTTGATTAGGGGATTAGCTATTATGGTTATTCCTGCCCTCCTAATTAATGGCGTTATCCTATATTTATACGCTAGATCCCAACTATGACTTGCGGTCACGTGACCCGCTGAAACCCTATTCTCCCAATGTCTCCTTATTGTCTCAGCGGCTAGGACCTCGAGATACCGAGATAAGGGGTCGTCTGTTTCATCAACATGTCCATCAATATCTCTATTGTATTTTTGCGCTAGGTCGAATGCTATTTGTATTGATTTCACGCCATCTTCCCTAGTCCACTCATTATGTGGTATTAACCCAACATTGTCTGCACCTATCTCTAAGGCCTTTTCAAGAAACTCCTTGTTCTCAGGGTCTGTCAATATCCCGTCTTGTGGAAATGCCGTGACCTGGATATTTATTAAATTCCTGAACGCCTCCTTAGCAGCCAATTCGCCCTTTAATGTTGTTAATGATTTATCTGTCACGTCAGCGTGTGTTCTCAACCATAATGTCCCATGAGCTACCATCCACTTAATCACAGTCTCAGCTCTCTTCAGGATTTCATCAATGCTTAACTTCCTCTTCTTCTCAGCCCATATCTCAATGCCCTCCCAAAGGGTTCCGCTCTCATTGAACCTGGGATCCCCTAACGTTAATGCGCTATCTAGGTGAAAATGCATGTTAAAGAACGGTGGTAATACTAAACCCCCATTGGCATCTATCTCCTCAATGCCTCTCTCGTGGATTGCCTTATCTATTTTAACAATTCTATTTCCATATACGGCAATATCCACAATATCGCCATTCAGTCGTGCTCGCCTAATTACTAAATCGTAAGTCTCCATGATTAATCACCTGTCATTTGTCCTTGTTGTTGAGCCTGTTGAATATATTCAAGAGCAATTTTATAGGCCGGGTGATCCTTAACGCCAAATATGTAGGCTTCGTCAGGCGCATTAAAGCCGTTTTTGAAATCGCCTATTACCTCAGGTTGGTACCTAGGCATAACCCAGAACTTCATGAGTATTAGATATATGATACCGGCTATCACTATGCTCGATATCCAACCATTTTGATAAACCCATGCTTGTCCTGGATATAGTTGGGTTATGGGTATACCATAGTAATTTGGTGGAAATACCAAAATCATGGTTATAACAAACGATATAAACGCCGCCGGGTTTATACCCTTCCAATACCTAAACCTACCCTGAGGTATGTAGTTATCATATAATGAAAGCCTGAACCTCCTAATCGCCGCATAGTCAAATATTATTATGCCCTCAACAGCACCAAGAACTACTCCATAAGTGATCAACCAATTCTCTACATAGGATACCGCATTAAAGTAATAACTCCAGCTCTGTAGAGCTGCTGCAATAAGGGTCACAATAACAGCCCCGGCGAACCAACTTAACTTTCCTGGATATATGTTCGCAAAATCGTAAGCGGGACCTACGGTATCAGCGTAGATGTTAACAAACAGTACCCCCAGCATCATTAGAAATATTGCAGTATCGGCAATTATGGGATTAGGTATTGCTAATGACGCTAACAGTATTGGGTCCCAAATAGGTGTTTTGTATATGAATATCGAAGCCCCAGTAACCACTAAACCGAGTGCGCCGATTGCTGTCATTATGAAGGGTAGGGATAATTGACCAAAAACCTGGGAGTACTGGCTTTTTGCGAATCTTGTGTAGTCTGGCATTGATAGCGCCATCGTAGCCCAAAAGGCAATATTAGCGTTTAACAACCCTATGAATGCGAACCAAAAAGCTGATCCACTCACTTGTGTTGGGTATTGAAGTATTGATGACCATTGCCAATGCGCCTCAGGCATTACGTAAGCAAACAATGTTATGAAGCCAAGGAGTGATATGAACGGCACTGTAATGCCCATGAGCTTCAGCGTCCTTTGTCCTGTCTTTGGTGGTGATACGTACAATATGGCTAGCCTGGCTACTATCGTCACCACCAATATTGTCCAAAACAGTGCCGGAATCACCGTGGCTATAGTGACAGGACTTGCGATACCCTTCTCTACCTGCTCCAAGATCAGCCCTGTCTGTCCAGTGCTTACTAAGTACATGGCTGAGAAGGACTCGGCTATTATCCACGTATCAATACCCCACCAACCAGCACCAATGATACCCCTAATCAAAACTGGAAGCCATGAACCATAAACTCCCCACCTACTACGTGTTATTACAGTTTCGGGTAAACCAAATCTGGCGCCTGCATGAGATATTATTATCATTGGTATTAAAACAATAGCATTACCTAGAAAAACCGCTAAAATAGACCAAAACCAGTTCAATCCGAAGGAATATCCTATGGAGACCAAAGCCCAGGACTCCACCTCAAAAGCCATACCGAACCAAATAGCGAAGTATATGAATGCGCCCCACGTCCTTAGGTTAAGTGGTGTTGGGTGAAAGTCAGGGTTCCATAGAAACTTTTGTTCTGGGAATTCCTTACGTGATTCCACATACCCTCTCTCTGGGTGGAAAACCGTGTTTCTTATTCGTTCAAGGAACTCATGTATACTATATTTATAACCCGCCATATAAATATAATAAAAACTAGTTTTTTAAGTTTTACTAAGTCTTCTAATCGGTTCTTTACTGAGCAGAGGAGATACCAAATATTTTCCTTACCTCATCTGAAAGATAACCATCTCTCCATATTGAACCCTTTAGTTCAGGTTGATACTTGGGTATGACCCAGTAAACCATTAATGGTACGTAGATTAAACCCGAAAGTGCGAAAGAGATGAGCCAGGAATTACTAAAGATTACACTGTGGTACGGTATGAATGGGGCATATATTATAAACTCGACTATGACGAAGGTTATAAACGCCGCCGGGTTTATACCCTTCCAATACCTAAACCTACCCCTACTCCAGAATATGTCCGTAATCTCAAACTTAAAGTGCCTAATTAGGGCGTAATCAAATATTATTATGCCCTCAACAGACCCCAACAGGCCACCATATGTTAATAACCAACTAAATAAGTAACCATAGGCGGAACCATAGTATGTCCAGGCACCCAAAGCCACCGAGACCACAACCACGATAAGCACTCCCCTGAACCACGATAAATATCTTGGGTACGTATTCGCGAAGTCGTATGCAGGGCCTACGGTGTTTGCGAACACGTTTACCGAGAATGTCGCTAGCATAAATATTAAATTAAGGAATATTGCCAATCCTGCAGGTAAGTAAAGTGTGGCGACTAGTATTGGATCCCAAATTGGTACGTGGTATAGGTACATAACAGCGCCCGTAGTCATTATACCAAGCACGCCCACCGCAGTCATCATCAGGGGCATGGGTATTTGGCCTACTGTCTGTGCGAACTGGCTTTTTGCGAATCTTGTGTAGTCTGGCATTGATAGCGCCATCGTAGCCCAATACGCTATGTTGGCATTTAGGAACGCTAACCACGCAAGCCAATAGGCGAATCCATGCACTGTTGGGGATACTATTGCCTCATTATAATGCCACCCTGTCCTAGCCATGAACGTACCCCACATTATTAGGAAGCCCAGTAAGACTAATGGCGCGGCTGACCTCGCAAACCACTTAAGCGCCGGTTGTGCCTCAGGTACGGGTGAGAAGTAAAGTAGGAGTAATTGAAGTGCTATTATTATGACGAAGGTCGTCCAGAAGACTGTTGGAAACGCCAAACTTAATGTGAACGGGTTCGCAATACCCTTCTCAACAAAGCCCTGTATTACACCCAGCTTATGAGCAATAATTGCATATATCCCAACGGCCGCCTCGGTCATTATATAAGTCTCTATCCCCCACCAACCAGCCCCAATCACCGCCCTGACCCAGCTCGGGAACATGGCGCCATAAACTCCCCACCTACTACGTGTTAATTGCGGTTCTGCTAAACCATATCTGGCACCTCCATGGGACTGTATTATCATTGGTATTAAAACAATAGCATTACCTAAAAACACAGCCAGCAGCGAATCCCATGTACCTAAGCCAAAAGCCAAACCAACACTAACCAAAGACCAACTAGGCACTATGAAAGTCATCCCAAACCAAATCGCCGCATACGTATACCAATCCCAGTTCCTCTTATTGATGAGTGTTGGATGAAAATCTGGATTCCATAACCACCTCTCTTCTTTATACTCCGCCAGCAACTCGACTTGCCCTCTCTTAGGATCATACCTAACGTCTTTAACTCTTCTCTCGGGCATTTCTGACTCGCCTACCATAGCAATTTTGCATTTATCCGCTTATTTTTTAAATATTATCTTGGGGATAATCTTTATTAAATACTACTTTATAGGCGGTTTTTGTGTCTGAAAGTTGGCTACCCC
>JGI20127J14776_1000282_pt1 | contig 13151 bp, 14 predicted proteins | sample JossMetagenome_2_FD_14776 | JGI IMG/M metagenome (IMG submission 14776)
TTGGCTCCCTGAGTTTACCCCTTATAAGTCTCACACTTAGAAAATACAGGCGGTCCACCCTGTCGTCTAGCTGTGACAATTCTTCTGCATCGCCCCTCTTACCTAGTAGTATGTCTACAGCCATGGAAAGCATTTCCCTTGTCACAGAGTCCATTCTCGCAATAATGGAGTGCAAATTGTAGTCTGGCTTAACAAAACACTGGAGCAAGAGCTTTCTATCGCTTTCTTCTACTAGTTCAAGTCCAAGAAGAATTCTTCGAGCATCTTCTATTCTCTCAAGTACAGTTTTTCTGTCACATTTAGCGTCTAGCTCCACCTCTATAACTTCGTAGCCCCTTAGATAAGCTGACAAAACCTGTCTAAAGACTTCCCTATCACTGCTACAAATTATTTTTGCGTGGCTTATCCCTGTCTGGCTTCTCGGAGGGGGCTCAATTATAAGCGCCCCGTTTTCGAGGAAGTCCAGTTTAACATAAGAGTTTTCAAGCTCATTTATTTTTACCCATTCCTTCGGCAAGGATACGTAGTAGCTTCCACCTATCTGTAGAACCCTCCGATAGCTCATCACACTATTAAACAAGTTAAACTTCAAAAACTTTATTTATCATAGCTAATCTTTCGTATACAGGATGAAGCTTCAAGAACTAAGCACAGCCTCACTCTTTGTCCTCTTGGCAGTAGCCTATCTCGTTTTCCAAATTTTTGCCCTGATAGAGGAAACCCTTCTAGGTGGCAGTCGAAGAAAAACCCAAAAGATACTTTTTACTTTCGATCCTTACAGGCGTTATCTCATCGTTCTGCCTAGACCCGCTACCAAGCTCCAAAAAGAACTAGTAGAGTGGTCAAAAATAGCAGGCTTCGGATTGTCGATAGACGGGAGCTTCAGGAAAAAACTGAGACACAAGCTTTCAACCGCGGAGCTTGCTCCAATAATTCTCTCTCTCAAACTCTTCTTGGAGCAGAAAGGCTACATCGTCGAAGCGCACATGAAGTATCTTCTCCAAGCAACGCCATTCGCCGAGGTACTCATAAAAGAAAGAACACTCAGCAAGCTTAAAAACAGGATTATATCGATGCTAACAAGCAAGAAGTAAGCTGGGTGTTATCTCAATATGTCAGTAACGATATACTTGGCAGAGCTGGCAATAACAATAATTTCGAGACTAGGACTGCCCGGAATATTCTTCCTAATGACGCTAGAGTCCGCACTCATACCAATACCAAGCGAAGCCATCATGGTCTTCGCGGGCTTCCTCGTATCCAAAGGAGAGATAACCTTTCTAGACGCAGTTCTAGCAGGCACCATGGGAAACTATGTAGGCTCGGCCATCCTATATTTCCTAGGCAAAAAGTATGGCGCCCCAATGCTCCTCAGATATGGAAAGTACATCTTCATTTCCAAGAAACACATAGAAGAGGCCGAGAAATTTTTCCAGAAAAACGGCAAACTAGCTGTCTTCACGGGAAGAATGCTCCCAGCAGTGAGAACCTTCATAAGCCTCCCAGCCGGCATAGCCAAGATGGACTTCAAAGCATTCACAATCTACACCATTTTAGGAAGCATACCATGGAACATGGCCCTCACATACATAGGAATGGTTTTAGGCCAAAACTGGCACCTAATCCTACAATATTCGACTCTGATAGATTTAGCGGCAATGGTTATACTTATCGTTCTAATCGCTTACTTCTATATATCAAAAAAAGCAAAGGTGAATCTGTTTTCCTCGCAGAATTCTCAGCCCGCTATTTACGATAAAAGTGATAATGAAAGTCATCACAAGTGATTTCTGGATTTTCAGTTGCGCATGCCGTGATCTTCTTCCTTACCTCAATAATTCTGGCAATAATAGTTGTAAATCTCATGAGATACTCAGCTAGAAACTTTTTTACAGAGTTTTTGTGTCTTTGTTAATCATGGAAGGAGTAGACATCGTCTACGAGCTATATAATTTTCTCAAGGAAGAGAGGGAGAAGCACCAGAAAGAGCCTGGAACCGTATGGGTTACAGACCTCGTGTCCTGTAGCCTAAAGTCAAAGTACACGTCCCTGTATCCAGATTTGGTTGCCTCAGACGTCTTCAACCCGCCTACTATTGTGGGGACACTCATCCATAGGGGCCTAGAGGAACTTCTCAAGAACATTTTCGAGACAAAACAGTACAAGGTAGAAATAGAGCCAGAGACGAGCATGGAGCTGGAGCTGCCTTCTGGCAAAGTAGTTTTGAAGGGTAGGGCAGACATTGTTCTCACTTCTCCACAGGGAGCAAGAATAGGGGTAGAAATAAAGTCGATGAGGGGAGACATGCCTACCCCTCTCGAGCACCACGTGGACCAGGTCAAATTCTACAACTACATGTTCGGGCTCGAGAAAACTTTGCTGGTCTACGTCTCGCCCGACAGGGTTACACAGTACGAGGTAATCGAGAAGGCGAGCCAAGAAGAAATAGTGAAACGGCTCCTAGAGCCAGTTTCACCCCGCTATCCGTGGGAATGCAAGTACTGCCCCTTCAGCGTCCTATGCCCAAACAAGTCTATTAAATAATGTTTAGGCTGTCTTTGAGGCGCGTCTCTGCCTATAGAGAAGAAAACCAGCCAGAAGCAAGCAAGCCAATGCCACAGCAACCACTAAAACCGTGCTGGGAAAAGACTCTCCCTCTGCCGGAAACACTGGGACATCCTCAAGGTTAAATGTGAGCGGCACAGTGCACGCCGAAAGCGGCCTATAGAGCCTGGTCTGGTTGAACGGCTTCCAGGACCCGTCCTCGTAGACGAGACGCGTGTCCCAGCCCGCATATCCAAGACGGGCACACGAGACAATAGCATCAACGTCTTCACGGCTAACGCCCCTCAGAACACCCATTTCAAGGAGCCTCTCAGCCTCTTTCTGCAGAACACGTCTAGCCTCCACTTCCGAAACGTTATATAGAGCTTTTCCATTCGCAAAGGGCACCTGGATCCTAATGTAGCCATACTTGCCCCCCAGATACGTATCACCAAGGATAACAACGATCCTCGCGTCGTAGCCACTCCTATATGCAACCTCCTGACTGGAAAGCCTCACCGCGTATCCAGCCTCTACGAGCCTCGAATAGCCCAGGACAGCGCCCGGCTTGTTGAAGACGACCTCTATAGCCGCGAGGTCCTCCAGGGTTACACACGATGCACTAACAATTGGCAGGAGAATGAGTAATATAGAGATCGATACATACAATTCTTTATATCTCATCATGAACATTATTTAACACTGGGATTAAAAAGGTCTACGACAGCATTTACGCTCTCAAGCCTAGCACCGTTCAGAGTTTTTCGTCTATCAGAATGTTTATTTATTTCAGATTTTCATAAATAATCAGATAAATGAGTAGTGTAAGAACTGAGGTTCGGATCGGTAAAGGGCTGACTCTTGTTATACCCAGGAATGTAGCAGAAAAACTTAGCATAAAGGAAGGTGACAAAATAAAAATCACGGTCGTTGGAGACAAATTGGTGTTATAGCCTATCCGGGACGCCGTTGGGCTCTCGCTCTACGGGAAAAAGGTTGCAAAGGTTACATTAGAGGATCTTGAAGTTACAAGCATTGAGGAGCAGGATAAGTATGTTTAAGGTGCTAATTGATACGAGCCTTTTGCTCCCATTAGTCGGAGTATATGTCGAAGGGCGCCGCACTCTAAACTACAATAAAACACCCACGCTTTCAGGTTTTCGCAAATACTTTATACAGCTTAATTGAACCAAAAAATTTTAAAATGGCTTTAAACGAGCATTTTGCTATGAGTAGCGAAAACATACCCCTAAACATTAGGAAAACAATTCAAAGACTAGTATTATGGATACTCCTTTACATCGTTATAACCGCCCTCATATTGACAACCATCCCGTCACTTATACCCCACGTCAAGCCAGTAATAGACGCCTACGCGACCTACATCTCTATCGGCCTCTCTTTGTTCTTCGGCTACATGATAATCAAGGCCTTCTCGGACCTCGTTTACTGGATGCTCCGCGTAAAGCACCCACACTCAACAGCCGCAGCCGTCAGGAGCCTCTTCACCATACTGGGCATAGGCGCGCTCGCGGCCGGCATAGCTGGAGGCACAGCTGGCGGAGCGGCGGGCGTAGCACTAGGAGGCTTCATAGGAATGGTCATTGGATTCGCTACACAACAAGTGCTCGGCCAGGCCATAGCCGGTCTCTTCGTTCTGCTCGTGAGGCCAATAAGGATAGGCGACAAGGTTAACGTCGCTGGAGAAGCAGGCATCGTAGAGGACATCTCCACCCTATTCACTGTTATCAGGAAGGACGACAACAGCCTTGCCCTTATACCGAACAACATGCTGATAGGTTCGAAGATATACATACTTGAAAGAGCCAAATAGAAAACTTCTTGTTTTCATTTCTTTGCAGAAAACAATTTCAGTCACTCTTTTTACTCGATTATATGTGGTTAGAAAAGAGGCTGAAGCATGGCTTAGACAGGCCGAAAGAGACCTGAGAAAAGCCATAAATGATTTACAAACACAGGACTGGGATTCTGCGGCTTTTTGGTCCCAGCAGTCTGCCGAGAAGGCTCTCAAGGCATTATTAATGAACTTGGGCATAGTGCACCGGGGACAGGAGCTCCTCGAAATAGCGCGTATAATTAGAAGCGAGCTCAGTATAGACACATCTGTTATAGACAAAGATCTCAGAGAGCTGACTATACACTATACGGTAGCAAGATATCAGGACGCTGCGAATGCCCTGCCATACGAGCTATATGACGAGGAAAAAGCAAGAGACCTAGTTGAGAGGGCAAAAAAGGTGGTAGAATGGGTAAAGCAAAATCTGCACTAGCCTCCCAGCACGAAGCCCTAGAAAAAGCAAAAAGCTTTGTCGAAAAAGCAAAGGCCAGAGCTTCCTGCCTAGGGCTGACCCTTCTAGGGGCATACCTTGTCGGTAGCAGGGCTAGAGGAGACTACCTCAGAGACAGCGACATAGACATAATCCTTGTCGTTAAAGGCGTAAGGAAGCTCAATTTTCTCGAAAGGCTCCAGCTCTTCACTGATACACTTGAACCCTCCATAGACCTCAGGATCTACGACGCCGAAGAATGGGAATCCACCGAAAACACATGGATAAACCAGCTAAAACAAGAAGCCATAAAAATCGACACTTAACGTGAAATCCTTCTCGCGTATCAAGGTCTAGGGAAAACACAAATGTAATGCCTGAAAAATCATGCAACATTGGACGGCTCAAGAAAAACCTTACGGGTATACACATTCGAAGTTATATAGCTTTTTATTTTAAGTCCAGAACAAGCAATTCGTACTCGTCTAAGCTAACCAAAATCTTTGAAGCATCATTCTCTCTTATTATCTCATAGCTCTTTCCGCTAAGGGGGCTCCAAGCCTTTGCTACTTCATAACCTCTAAGCTCTATAGAAACTTCTTGGGGTACTATTGAAGAGGGAGGCCAAACACTTTCAGCTGTTGAGTGCCACATCAATGGGTCATCTATGTTACCCCGCACAATGACCCTTTTATCAAATGTCAGGTTAACCAGGTGTACAATTAGTTGTCCACTCCTCTGATATGGCTCCATAAGGACAATCCCCCTAGAATTTAGCTTGATTGGTGGCATGCCGCCACTCCATAAAGTCGAGTTTAATATCATTTTTTCATAACTTGGGAGTCCAAGTCTCCAGTAAAGCCTGCCCAGCTGTCCCGAATAATATACAACACGTCGACTCGGATTGGCAACGATAGCTGGGGCTCTAGTGAAGTTTCCAATTAAAGGCGGAGATCTACCATTCTCATACTCATATCCAAACTCACTCTGAGGCTCTGCAACATAGCCTATAACGATGTCGTCAATTGGCTCTACTAGAATATGCCAGCCGCTAAAGGGCGATGTTCTTCTAGTCTGGAAAACTCTATCATAGTCGCCCCACAAAATGTTTTTCTCATTTATCCCGGTAGTAATCGCATGTTCGCGCTCTAGAATTACATAGCTCCAGGGATACTTTAGCAACCCCTTAAATGACACTCCCAGAATATCTTTGAGCTGGAACTCTTCCAGTAGGCTACCCTTCTCATCCATGAGTGATGTTGAGTACGTTGCTACAAGACCATTCCCCTCTCTAACGTAGCTCACAAGGTTTTTTGAACCCGCCTTAGAAAGGGAGGCGACGCTCCCAAGTAAAAGGACTTTATATTCAGAGAAAGAGCCTGCGTCCAGCTGATTGTCAGCTATGAAGTCAACAGGGTAGCCATTATAAAGTAAAGCATAGTAAAATCCTCTAGCATCATCCGTTACATGCCTTGGATCATTACGTCCCCACCAGTCCCTACTCCTATTAGAATAAACCACTCCAGCATACTTAACTCTCGTTACATCTTTCATAAATTCTTCCAGTTTCTCTATTTCTCCAAAAGTTTCCTTAACAGGCTCCTTAAAAGATTGTGATTGTATATACGTAGAGCTGAAAACTAAAACCATTGGCTCGCCGCCTGCGGCAAAAATCTCCCTGATTCCCTGTCTAAGAACCACAGGTGATGTAGAAGTCGTCGTTAAAGCCATATGAAAACTATTACGCGTAGACCAGACTCTTTTCCCACCGCTAAGGGCTTTGGTAAGCTTTACGATTTCATCTAGAAAGCCTACAGGCTGATAATCTGCCTCGGAAGCCTCCGCGAAGACGACGTCCAAATAATTCCTTGCCATCTCAACAATAGTGTTAGCCCTGCCTTTCCAACCAGCGGGATGACTATTATAGGCAAGAAGAGTTCCGGGATAATGCGTCTTTATGCTTTCCCATATTTTTTTGAGGGCATCCACATTGACTTTATATCTCCACAGGAAACTTTCACGGTAAGCCAAGCTATCCCAGTCATCTCTCTGTGGAAGTTCTCTACCCATCTCTTCTTTAAACTTTGTCTGACAATAGTTGCAGAAACATGCTTTCTCTAGGTCAGGCATATACCTAAATGAATCAAGAAAAACTCCATCAACATCATACTTTAAAACTTCCACTGCCTCTCTTACAACATAGTCGAGAAATGGGCTATTCAGGCACATTAAGGGCCATCTTAGAGGAGGATTTTTCTCTAAGCTAGGGTTGGTATCCATGTGAATAACTTCCCCTTTAAGGTTTCTCTGAGCCCACTCAGGGTTCTGACTATACAACTCGGGATTTGTTGTGTGACCAATCATTACAATAACTTTGATTCCATCTTTTTTTGCTTCTTGTATAACCTCCCTCAAGAAATCTCTTTTTCCCAGTCTTGATGTTTTTCTCAGGACGTCACTGTCAAAATATGCTCTCCCCCAAGCATCCCTCGCAAAGAGAACAATAGTGTCACAGTGTAGCTCTCTTGCTAAATTCACTACATCAGAACCGGTAATTTTATCAAGATAAATGAGGTCTTTGTCCTCAAAATTGAATTGTAGGATACGAGCCATTAACATGCACCTCTTACCTCAACCCTGCTAGCGGCAATATCCTCAATTATTGCGTCTTGAGCGCCTATTGTTACGGTATTGCCATTTACCTTTATCGTGAGCTGTGCAATTCCTCTGCTATCCTCAAACAACGTATTTACAAGCTCACCCTCAACCATGCAGTCCTCACCTGTTCGCACATATCTCCCATAAACAAGGACACGCAACCTACACTTCTTCTGTAAAAGTTTTTGCGCCTCGTAAAGAGCAAGCCTAAATATTGTAAAACTCGTCGGTAGCTTTATATTTTCATCACGGATTATTTCGCTTCTGATCCATCTAAAAAAGAAGTCTTGTTCCAGATAATCGATTATAACAGGGTCCTCTATGATAAGCCCATAGTTAGGCTTTTCTAAGAGACTTCTTCGTCTCTGGGACAGCACAGCTACACGTGAATCAGAAATAACTACTAAATCTCCAGACACATATTTCCTAATTTTTCTAAGTTTCGGCAGTTTTGAATAGTCTATGTTAATCCCGGGAACCTCGTACAACAAAACATATGTATTTACGCCTTCTTTTTCCTTCAATTCAATAGTCTCATTTAAATACTTTACAAATTCAAAGTCACCACATACAACAAGATCAACTGTTGCATTGTGTGCTGCTTCTTCAGCTCTTGCAAGGAATGTTCTCCAATTTTTCAAAGTATATACATTTGGTTCCTCGGATGCAAGTTTTTGTTTTCTTGGCGCTGTGGCCTTAAGTCTTTCAAGTATTCTAGCCCGAAGTGACTCCGTTTTTTCTATGTAAAGTTTTTCAAGTACACTGGGCGAAACCGCCCTATAGACGACAGGTCGACTATTACTTGCCTCTACAAGCCCTTTAGAGACAAGTTCCTTGATATAATAGTAAAGCTGTGAAGTTTTTGCCTCCATTTTTTCTGTCAGTTCGCTTAGTGTGAGAGGTCCTTCTTGCAAGAGCTTAAGGTAGACTTCACATCCGAATTTACTTATGCCTAGAAACGAAAATACTTCGGCAATCTCTTCTTCACATTTTATTTCCCCTATGCTTTCAGTCATGGTAACCGCTCAAATATTTTAGCTCTGAAATTATTTATAAATTTTTTTATGAAATATTTCTAAAATAATAAAGTTTAAAGAAAATAGATGAATCGACAATATAAGTCAACCCGAAAAAAATATAAATATCTTTTTTCAATAATTAACTTGGCGAAAAATACATGAGCAAAATTATGAAAAACAAGACGGCGATAATGGTCGTAGCGATACTTCTCGTTGCTGTCATTATTGGAGCACTCGCATACTATCTTCTTAGACCTCCAGCTTCTCAGCCGGTTCCGGAAAAACGTCCATTTACAAAAATTATCTTCGCATCAACACAGCTTTCACAACCACAAGAACAGTCCTTTATAATGGGTCTTCTCTCAGCACTACTTAACGAGAAAAACATACAGGCTGTATTTGTACCCCTTGGTTATTCAGACATGGTTTCCAAATTAAAGGCAGAAGTCTCATCAGGCTCTGTTTCAGTAAGCCTTATAGGAGGATTGTCAACAGAAATAGATTATTTTGCAAGCCAAGGCTGGCTGGAAGATCTTTCTAGATATGGAACCTTGCCTGGAAGAACCTTTACCAGCTCTGTCATGAGCGTTGTAGAGCAACAGAAGAAACAGTATGGCATACAAACATTTGTACCATGGATGACAGCAACCTTTGTTATTGTAGTCAACAACAAGGCCTTTGACTACTTGCCTGCAGGGCTTACTAAGGAAGACGTAATTAAGGGAACCGATAAATGGACGTGGGACGCGTTAGTAGCTTGGGCAAAAAACATATACGAGAAAACAGGTGAAAAAAGGGTAGGATTACCCGCTGGTTCTGGCGGCTTGTTACACAGGCTTATCCATGGATATCTTTACGTATCATACACAGGTTATCAAGCCAGAAAATTTAACTCACCTGAAGCTGTAGCTATGTGGAACAAGTTAAAAGAACTTTGGAACTACTGTCACCCAGAAAGCACAACATGGTCTGCCATGGCAGACCCACTTTTAAAGGGCGACGTGTGGATTGCATGGGATCATACAGCAAGGATAATCTCTGCCATTAAAACAAAGCCAGATGATTTTACTGTTGTCCCCGTTCCAAGGGGACCCGCTGGTAGAGGCTATATCCTTGTGTTGGCTGGACTAGCTATACCAAAGGGTGCACCAAATCCAGAAGCGGCATGGGAGGTTATAGAATTCTTGACTAGACCAGAGAATCAAGCAAGGATAGCCGAAAATGTTGGCTTCTTCCCAGTAGTTAAAGAAGCTACTCCCACAATAGTGGATCCCGGAGTGAAAAAAGTAGCAGAAGGTGTCAGTACTCAGATGTCTGTAGCCGACGGCATACCCGTAGCCATACCTAGTCTTGGAGCTAAAGCAGGTGATTTTGTGGCAATTTACCGCACAGCATTTGAAAGAATAGTGCTGAAAGGGGAGGATGCGTCAACTGTACTTTCACAACTTGATCCTCAACTTCAGGCAATCTTCCGCGATCTAAACATTCAAGCTCCCTAGACTATAATCTCTCTAGGGTTGAAAGCATGGAACAAAAAATACGTATTTTTTTTACCTTATTTCCTAATTTTACCAACACTTATCTATGAAGTCTTCATTAGCGCATATCCCATAGCTTATGCTATTGGAATGGCATTTTCAGGCAATCCCCCCGCTTTAGTCCAATTATTCCAAGACTTTGAGAGATTCAAGGAAGTAATTTTTTACACTATTCTGACTATAGTTACTGTTATTCCCTTACAACTCATAATCGCAATATTTGCATCGATATTTTTCTTGAACCATTTTAGGGGCAGGGAACTCGTGCTTTACTTTTTTATTCTTCCTGTGGCTATCAGCGAAGTAGCTGGGGCGCTTTTCTGGTATACAATGTTTTCCTCTAGCGGTTTACTAAACAAACTCTTAATATGGCTAGGTGTGATACCTAATCCAGTATACTTCTTTGGATACGAATTTAGGGACAGGACACTCTTAGTTATAGTTTTAGAAGAGGTGTGGAGGGCAACAGCAATTGTCTTTACTATTATATATGCTGGCATACAAATGATTAATAGGGAATACTTTGAGGCAGCAGATGTATTCGGCTTTAACTTTTGGCAAAAACTTAGATACATAACGGTGCCTTTGCTCAAACCATCAATTCAAACAGCACTCATCATCAGGACGCTCTTTGCATTTCAAATTGTGGGGCCTATTCTCATCCTTGGAGGAGAGTATATAAGAGTGATGGCTACAGAGGTCGTGTACTGGTATTCCCAAAGAATGGATCCATACATCGCTAGTGCTTGGGCTGTTCTCGTTGGCGTTGTAACTTTTGTACTTAGCATTCTCTATATAAGGATGTTTAGGGCAGGTGAGGGGGCATAATATGAGGAAAGTTTTGGTATATCTTATCGCGTTTCTCATTTCTCTCTGGATTTTAACCCCAATAATCTACACAGTCTTGGCATCATTCGCTGATATATTAGACTATTACCAGCATTTGATTCCCCAGAAATACACGCTAAAGTATTATGAAGAGTACTGGAGACTTGGCGTTGGCGACGCGCTTGTCAGAAGCATAGAGATAGGTGTCTTAACGGTTCTGTTAAGCTTCCTCATAGGAATACCAGCTGGCTACGCTATAGGAAGACTAAAATTTAGAGGAAGGAACTCTATTCAGCTAACTATCCTCTTCTTTAGAGTTTTACCAATTGTTGTAATGGCAGTCCCCCTGGCAGTGGTTTTCTTGAAAATCGGGTTGTATGATACAATATTTGGGGTAACGCTCGCACATACAGCAATTGCACTTCCATTTGTCGTTCTCATAACCTCAAGCATCTTTGCAAGTGTTCCCAGGGATCTAGAAGAAGCAGGCACAGTGTTTGGTCTTAGTTCCTTACAAATATTCACAAAGATAACTCTTCCATTAGTTGCTCCCGGACTAGCAGCTGCCGGAATGTTTGCGTTCCTCATTTCCTGGAACGAGGTTGTAGCTTCCACGATCCTTACATATCTAAACAGAACTCTTCCAGCAGCTGTTCTAGCTCCCTACGTTATGGGTATGGGTGCTGCAGGTCAGTTGCCAGACCCCTACAGGTTTGCTGCGGCAACCATTATGATAATCCCTGCATTTTTATTCATGGCATATATTAGGAAATATTTGACAGCTATGTGGGGCTTCTGCAGGGGTGAGATAGATATGGTAAGTGTCGAACTACAGAATATTGTCAAAAAGTATAGAAATGTTACAGCTGTAGACAATGTATCCTTTAAAGTAGATCACGGTGAATTTTTTGTCCTGTTAGGTCCATCTGGATGCGGCAAGACAACTACGCTGAGAATAATAGCTGGTCTCGAAACTCCTGATAGCGGCAGAGTCTTATTTGACGGGAGAGACGTCACCAATGTGCCAGCTAAAAACAGGAACATTGGAATGGTCTTTCAAAGCTATGCAGTTTGGCCTCATATGAAGGTCTACGATAATATTGCTCTCCCGCTTCAGATAAAGAAACTGTCAAGAGAAGAAATAGAAAAAAGAGTAAAGGCTGCCGCACAAATGGTTAATATTGCGCATTTACTTGATAGGTATCCCTTCCAGCTCTCTGGAGGTGAGAAGCAGAGAGTCGCTGTAGCTAGAGCTTTGGCATTCGAGCCAAACATTTTGTTAATGGATGAGCCTTTAAGCAACCTCGATGCATTATTGAGAGTCCAGGCTAGGGCTGAACTAGTTAAACTACAGAAAGAGCTCAAGATAACAACTATCTATGTTACCCACGACCAAACTGAAGCCATGGTCTTAGCAGACCGTGTTGCAGTAATGAATAAAGGCAGAATAATGCAGATAGGAACGCCTGACGAAATCTACAATAGACCAGTGAATAAATTTGTGGCACACTTTATAGGCACACCTCCTATAAACTTCTTTACTGGAACAGTAGAGGAAGGCTATATCAATGCGGGTTTCCTAGTTATACCATTCAAAAATATACCCCCAGGGCTTGTTGGAAAAAAGGTAACAATAGGTATAAGACCCAATGATATCTCGACTTCTCCCATTGAACAAGGCATACCTGTGAAGGGAAAACTGGTTGTTGCAGAAAATCTAGGTAGCGAATTTATTCTACACGTTGCTATCGGAGATGTTGTCCTAAGAGTTTTGTCAAAGAATAAACCAGCAAAGGAGGAGGTAACTCTATATGTAGATAAAACGAAGCTACATATATTCAGTGAAGAAGAAACGAGAATAAACATTCTCCCAGCATAAAATATTTTTCCTGGGTCTAATATCTAGGCGGTCTTCAATTATGTCCTCATTGTAGGAGCTTGCATGCTTCACGGTAGATTGGGTCTAGGAATTCATAGTTCTTTATTATGCTCATGTCTTCGAGGCTTCTCAATATGTTGCTTAAAACGCTACTTGAAATAGTTGTGCCCTCTTTTTCTTCTAGGTATTCTTTAACCTGGCTCCATGTTTTTCTGCCCTCTGCTATTGCCCTGAGGACTAGCCCATATCTTCTGGGGTTGTCCCGGGTCATGTTTCTCAGCTCTTCTAGCGCAGTTCTTACGGCAATGGACTTTATCTTTTCGATGTCTGCTTCGCCCCTCGCGTAGGCGTTGCCGAAGAATGTTAGCCAGCCTGGTATCCCATCGAAGTGTTCATA
>JGI20127J14776_1000285_pt1 | contig 13063 bp, 18 predicted proteins | sample JossMetagenome_2_FD_14776 | JGI IMG/M metagenome (IMG submission 14776)
AGGATATCATAGATGTTGCAAATAAGGTAAAGGCAAACTCTATAGTTATATATCCATATGCCCATTTATCATCAAGGCTAGCCCGTCCATATATATCGAGAGATATTTTAAATAAAATATACGACATTCTTTCAGCTAATGCTAAGGGATTTAGCGTGCTGAAGGCGCCCTTTGGCTACTATAAACAGTTCGAAATGAAGTGCCTAGGACACCCCCTATCGGAGCTCAGCAGATCCTACACGCCTGAAACCGCGCATAAGCCAGGGGCCCAACAGCCCAAGCAGACGCCAGACGTCTATCTCATACTGACCCCGGAGGGGGATGAGTACCATCCGGCCCAATTCCCATTGGACAAATACCCCGACTTGAAGGCGTTGGTAGATAAGGAGGTTTTCAAGAAGGAATTGCCGGGAGGAGAGCCCAAATATATAGAATATGTAAAGAGGTTTGCCTTCGACTGGGAGCCCATGTCCGACGTCGGCCATATGAGGTATGGCCCCGACGCCACGGTCATGATGGAGCTCGTTGAAGACTACGCGTTCCAAGTCGCCAAATCCCTGGGGATTCCGATATTCAAGATAAGGGGGACCAACATGTTCAAGCTGAGCGAGAAGCCCATAGAGACCCACGCGAAGCTGTTCGGCGAAAGGCTTTACGTGGTGGAGACCGACGTCGATTCCATACTGCGCTATGCGGCATGTTTTCAACAGTTCGCCATGGCTAAAGACTGGGTGATAAGCTACAGGAATTTACCCTTCGGAATGCTGGAGATCGCCGATTCCTATAGGTACGAACAACCGGGCGAGACAGTACTGCTCTTCAGACTTAGGAGATTTTACATGCCTGATCTACATATATTTACGAAAAACTTAGATGATGCTATAGAAGTTACATATAAACTCCATGAAAAAATATTTGAAGAAATTAGGAAAATAGGTAGGGATTATGTCTCTTTATATAATATAACTGCGGAGTTCTATAAGGGGCACAAGGACTATCTGGTCGAGCTGGCGAAGAGGGAGGGGAAGCCCGTGTTGTTGCGCATACTGCCCGAACAGAAATACTACTGGGTCCTCAACGTAGAGTTCCACATAATAGACGAGCTGGGCAGACCGCGCGAGATCGCGACGTTCCAGATAGACGTGGGAAACGCGATGAGGTTCGGCATAAAGTACATAGACGAAGAGAACAAAGTGAGATATCCAGTCATAATACATACCGCAATCCTAGGTAGCGTAGAGCGATATCTCTTCGCCTTGTTCGACACGGCCGCGTTAATGGAGAGGCGGGGGGAGACCCCGAAACTACCGGTCTGGATAACGCCGGTACAAATACGCATCATCCCGATAAATCGGGAGTACCTAGGCGCGGCATTAGATCTAGCCGACGAGCTGGAGAATAGGGGTATAAGAGTCGACGTAGACGACAGGGAGGAGACCCTGTCTAGGAGGATACGCGATGCAGAACGTGAATGGATACCGTACATCGTCGCGATAGGACAAAGAGAAGCCGCCTCCAACATATTTACAGTAAGAATTAGGGGAAAGGGACAGATCCAACTGTCGAGACAAGACCTCATCGCGGCAATAGAGAAGGAGATCTCCGGCTTCCCGAAGAGGCCGCTGTATATGCCGAGGCTCCTCTCGCAGAGACCTTCCTACAAACAGCTCTGACTCCAGTTACAGTAGCTTTTAACTCGAGAAGAGGGACATGAGGAAAAAGGGATCTCTATTCGTGGAGGAGACGTTGTTGCTGTTCCTCGCCATAGGTATATTCGTTGCGTTCGCGTTGACGGTGACTGGCATGATTAAGGGAGCGTTAGGCGGCATCCTCGGATTTAGAAACGAGACCAACACCCTGCTGAGCCAACTGGTCAACGCGGCCAAGCAGCTGGTCTTCGGGGGCTAATCTATATATATGCCGTTTTTATTTAATCTATCAATTATATTTTCTTTTTCTGATGAAAATAAATCAATTATACTTTTAATATAAGTTTTATTTATAGATATATTATATTTTGGATCAGCAAGAATACGGGCAATATTTGCGATGAAATCCTCGGCATCCTTAGTTGCCATCTTGGCCTTTAAGACCAGGAGATCTTCCAGTTTAATACTTTTCACGTATAGATTATCAATTTTTATGTTTATAGTATTTTCAAGAATTTGAGAAGGAATATATATATCAAGTATATTTTCCAATAGATCAATCTTAAGCAACTCGCCGGACACGACCATCTCGAAATATATAGTGCCGTGGTCTGTGGTGCCCATATCCCATTCATTTTCTTGTGCTATTTTTTCAAATAATTCATAATCTAATATAGTTGATTTATTTATAATAAATAAATCAACATCTAAAGGATCATAATCTATGTTATAAACTAGAGGAAGAACGGCGGAACCGACTAGGACAAACTCCACGCCATATCTCTGTAGTGCACGTCCTATGTGCAACAAACCCTCTCTGTATTTTCGATACCGATCCATGGCGACGAGAAGATGGAGGCTTTTAAAGTTGCTATATATAATCTATATAGTGAGTATTACAGTAAAGCTTATAATAGCTGATTTTCTCGATTATTCATGTTAGAACATGCGCTATCGATTATACCCAACATATCTAAATGCTCTAAGCCAAGTAAAAAAATAATAGTGAGAATTGATATAAATTCTCCTATAAAAAATGATAAAATACTTGACGATTATAGGTTAAGAGCTCATGCGAGAACTATATCTATTCTCTCGGATGCAGGTTCAAGGGTGGTAATCCTGGCGCATCAAGGCCGTCCTGGTCAAGACGACTTCACCAGTCTTGAAATCCATAAAAATTTGTTGGAAAAATATGTTGGAAAATCTATAATATTTATAGAAGATATAATAGGTCCATATGCATTAAATAAAATAGATAATATGGAAAATGGCGATATAGTGATGCTGGAAAACGTGAGGTTGCTCTCCGAGGAGGTTGTCGAGGGCCCGCCCGAGAGACAGGCCAATACCTGGCTGGTGAGAAAGCTGGCGCCTCACGCCGACTACTTCGTATTCGACGGATTCGCCGTGGCGCATAGATCGCAGCCCAGCGTGGTCGGATTCCCCATGGTCATGCCCTCATGTATGGGCTACGTGATGGAAAGGGAATTGGCCGCCCTATCCGAGATCTGGCGCAACAGAAAACTGACGCTGATAGTTGTCGGCGGGGCCAAAGTGCCCGAATCCCTCAGGGCCATAAAGGAGGCGTTGGATAAAGGCCTGGCCGACAAGGTGCTCGTGGGGGGCCTCGTGTCGGTGGTTATGGCTTCCGCCAGATCGCGCGTGGGCCCGTCGCTGAGGCAGTTCCTTGAGGGCATGGGCCTGCTCTCCGAGGTCGAGAGGGCTAGGACTCTGCTGGAATCCTACGGAGACTTCATAGTGCTGCCCGACGACTTCAGGTCTAGGTCGGGCACGCTCGATTCGTCTAACCTAGACGAGGTTCCAGGCGACATAGGCGACGCCACGATAGCCAAATTCTCCGAGATAATAGCCAACTACGAATACGTGGTGATAACAGGCCCCATGGGCAAGATAGAGGAGCCCGAATTCTTCGCGGGCACCCGCCGCATCTTGGAGGCCGCCAGCAGACGTAGGGCCATAATAGGGGGTGGGCACACCATACTGTCGGCGGAGAAGGCGGGAGTTCTCGACAAGATCTTCCACGTATCTACAGGGGGCCGCGCCTTCCTGATGGCCTTGTCGGAGGAGCTACCTGCTGTCAACGCCCTTGTGGAGTCGGCCAAGAGGTTCTGGCTATGAGGGTGGCCGTAGTCGGCTACGGCACTATAGGCAAGAGGGTAGCTGACGCCGTGTCGGTACAAGACGACATGAGGCTAGTCGGCGTGTTTAAGACAACCCCCGACTACGGCGCAACCCTGGCGGCGCGGAAAGGCTATAGACTATACGCGCCTGACGACAAGCGCGAGAGCTTCCGCAAGGCAAGTCTCGAGGTCTCGGGCAACTTGACCGACCTAATATCGGAGGCCGATATAGTGGTGGACGCCACGCCTGACGGCGTCGGGGCTGAGAACAAGAGCATCTACGCCAAGGCGGGAAAGCCGGCCATATTCCAGGGGGGCGAGGAAGCCGACGTGGCCGAGACGAGCTTCAACGCCCTGGCCAACTTCGAAAACGCCGTAGGCAAAAAATTTGTGAGGGTGGTCAGCTGCAACACCACCGGAATATCGAGGGTGCTGTCTGCCTTGAAGCTGGGCGGTCTCGGCATCAAGAAGGCCAGGATCTTCATAGCCAGAAGGGGGGCCGACCCGAGGGAGTACAAGAAAGGCCCTATAAACGACGTGGTGCCCAACCCAGCAACCATACCGAGCCATCACGGCCCCGACGTCAAGACGGTGCTCGGCGACATAGATATAATCACCGCGGCCGTCGCCGTGCCGGTCACCATAATGCATATGCACATGGCCTATATAGAGCTGGACGACGCCCCGAGAAGGGAGAAGATAGTCGACGTGCTGGCATCCACGCCCAGAATTCTGCTCTTCGACGTCAAGGCGGGGTACAACAGCCTCGCGCAGATAGTGGAATGGGCCAGAGATATGGGGAGGCCGCGCGGCGACGTCTGGGAGGTAGCCGTGTTTTCGGACTCGATCACCCTAAACGGGCGCGAACTATATCTTATGTACGGAGTCCATCAGGAGGCGATCGTGGCGCCCGAGAACGTAGACGCCATAAGGGCCGTGGGGAAGCTGTCGGATAAATGGTCCTCAATAGAGAAAACTGATAAAGCGTTGGGAATAGTGACGCATGGGAAGAGATATGGTTGACGAGCCCTCCTACAAACTCGCCTATAGATTCAGGAAAGTTCTGGTCCCGATAACTCCCGACGAGAGATCGCAAATAGCCATAGAGGTTGCCAGGGATTTCTATACAAGATATGGATCGCGTATAGTATTTCTATATATAGTAGAATATAATGATAGAAGTAAAGAAATATCACAATTATTGTCGAAACACGCAGGAGATATGGTATATGAGCTCAAGGTGGAGCGCCTTGAAGGAGGGGGAGACCGTGGCCTCCGCGATCTTGGAGGAAATAAAGAAGGGGATGTACGACCTTGTTGTCGTCGAGTCCAGAGGACGCACGGGCGTCGAGGCTCTGCTGTACAATTCGGTATCGACAGCCATAGCCCTCTCTGCCCCCACAAGCGTGTTGATACTTCGATGAGCCCGTGCTAGGCGCGAGGCCCCGCGTTTTGGGAGAAACTCACCGGCGGCCAGTCTCCTCGAGCCGCTTCGCGATGGCGTCTGCGAGCTCCGCGTAGAGGGCGAAGCCCTCCAGGTGTTTCTTCCCAAGGTCTTTACATACTTTATTTCCCCTAGAATCCGCCGTTTTAAACTACATCTCTCTCGGCGCACTTTATAAGTACATCTTAATATCACAAGCGCGTTGATACCTATATGAGGATAGGAGCCGCCATATCGCCCTACCAACACTTTGGCATCTGCGGTTGCGATCTGCCCGACGAGGTGGGAGCCAGGCACATCCAGTTTTTCGAAAGAGATGTGTCGCTAGCTAAGAGCATAGGTCTGGATTTATTCAGAACAGGTATAGAGTGGGCGTTGCTAGAGCCGGCAAGCGGTAAATATAGCAAGACATGGCTTAATTTTTTCGAGAGGTATTTGAGCTATATAAAGAGCGTCGGCCTTGAGGTTTGGCTGACGGCGCATCACTTCACAAACCCTCGGTGGATATGGAGGGAGGGCGGTTGGGAATCTAAAGTTGCAATGAAATCTTATTTAAATTATATAGATTTAATCTTAAGAAACTATAAAAATTATATAGATTTTCTATTACTATTTAATGAGCCAGAAATATATATATATTTAGCATACTTAAAGGGAGATCTGCCGCCCTACGGGTTTATAGCATATAAACACGCGGCCAAGGCTTTCAACAACATAAAAGAGGCGATTCTAGCCGCCAGAGATCTTGCGAAGAGCTACGGCGTCCCTGTATCGTTTACACATCCCTATAGGAAGTATAGGGCCAAGTCCCTTCTAAAGCCCCTGGAGCCTATATTTACAAAGATAAGCTATTCAACGTTAGACTTAGCAAAAGAAATGGATATTATATCTATTAATTTCTATATAGTCTCCGAGATTTCGCTGGGCGGCTATCGGAACGTCCTAGAGCCCGAGGCGCTCCTCGAGCTGAGGGCGCCTAGGATCGCCGTGACCGAGTACGGAATCGCCACCCGCAACGAGCGCATCAGATCAGCGTATCTATGCGAGATGGCGCACGTCTTTCGGAGGATAGAGCCCGTGGCCGCGATCTGGTGGTCCCTCCTGCACGGCTACGAGTGGGGGCTCGGCTACAAGCCCTTCTTCGCGTTGATCGACGAAAATAGGAAGCCGACACCGCTCGCCCTGAACATGAGGCGGATGTTGGAGGCCCCGCCTCCCGACTGCGGGCCGTTGCCGAGAGATCTAGGGATTGAGTGGAGGACGGCGTTGGACTAGAAGAACGCAGAGAGGTCCGTCTCTCCTTCGCCTTCCTCCGAGCCCTCCAGGACCCTCCTTATCTTGGCCAATGCCCTGTCTGAGAGAGGCCACGATCTGTAGTTCTGGATGGCTCTGAGCGGGCTTCCGTACCTCCTGAGGAGCTGCTCGGCCGTCTTGATCCCCACGCCCGGCAGTGACGACAGGAACTCTATCTGTAGCCTCCTTAGGTCGGCTCCCTTCGAGTGCGGGATCCGGATCCCCCTGTTCTCTCTCCCTGCCTGTCTGGCGGCTAGGCACACGGCATAGCCCGTCTGTTCGGGGGAGCGGGTGTACAGCACGCCTATCCCCATCCTAGTTATGGCCAGCTCGGCGCCCAGTATGGCGTTTTGATGCACGTCGCGCAGATCTGCCGCCCTCCATATATCGCCCTCGATTATGATCACCGGCCTCTGTCCACTCGAGGACAGCCGAGACGCTTGGTCGAACAGACGCCCGTCGACTATCGACGATATGAAGTCGTGGGAGCTTTTACGCTCAAACAAGAAGTACCCGGCTATATAGTCGCCTACCTCGAGCTGTTTTTGCACCACTTGGCAACCGGCCTCCTTTATGTACTTGACAACGTCAGTTCTATATTCTCTCGAGTCGGCTATTACTTGGCTCAAGCCGTCAACGCCTCACGTTTGGCGGACCACTCGACCACATCCTCCCTCTTCCCCACGACAACCCAAGAGACGGTCTTGGCCAGAGGCCTCGTCTCGGCTATAACGACCTTGTCGCCGGGCTTCACCTCTATACATTCGGGAACTCTCACGTGGAGCCTCCTTCTCCTCCTCTCGTAGCGCTTGTACTTGGGGACGTAGTGTATCCACTCGTGTATCACTACGGCGGCTTTGTGCATCCTCACGCTCTCCACCTCGACCTCGAGGAGCTTTGGCCTTATCTTCAGATGTCCGTGCCAGGGACATTCTGGATCGTCGCACGCCGCCGCGGGCGGCTGGATCCAAGGGATCCCGATGTCGGCAACCCTCACCTTCACGCCGTTGGGGAAAGTGACCGTGTCGCCTACATGCGGCCTTGAGGGCAACTTGATCACGGCCATATTACTTGGCCGCTATGTGTAATGACGACTTGGTGGCCTTCAGACCCGGCTCGCCGTGCTGTACTGGCTTGCAAGTTATGGCGAACTCGCCCAAATAATGGCCGACATGCCAGGGAGATATATAGATCGGTATCCAGGTTATGCCGTTATAGACCTGTATCGTTAGGCCGACCATCTCGGGAAGCACGATCATATCCCTGCTGTGGGTCTTTAGGACTACCTTCTTGCCCTGTGCAGCCAGAACGCGGGCCTTCCTCACCCTCTCGAGGAGTTTTCTATGCTCCGGCTTCAACCCGCGCCGCAAGCTCCTCCTCTGCCTAGCCGGCAACAGCTTTATGAAGTCGTCCATGGACATGGAGAGAATATCGTCGAGAGTCTTGCCCCTATATCTAAACGTGCCCCACTCATCCTGCGCTATCACTGCGGGTTGCGGCCATCCGGTCTTCCCGCGCTGAGCAGCCTCGGCCTCCTGAGGCGCAGACATCGCTCTGCCAGATAGTGACGTATTTAAATCTCTTCTCCGCTATGCCATCAAGCCCATCTTAGACGCGAGGCCCTGCGCCTCCTTAATTATCGAGACGGCCTCGTCGAGCATGCCGACATGCCTAGCCTGCACGACGGCGTTTTCGTCGCCGATCATGTACTCTATATAGTACTCGTCGCCGGCCCATGACAGCACCACGAAGACGTAGAAGTCCTCGCCGAGCTGTATCTGCCCAAACGCCTCGTCGCGCCGCCACTCCACGGTCAAGCGCCTAGACCTCCTCTCAAGGGCCTCCGCCAACCTCTTGAAGTACTCCTCGGCGCGCTCTCTGCCCATAGCCTACAGAGGGCATATGTTATTAAAGGATTCCATCTGTGGCATATGCCCGTAATCGACGTATCGCTGTGGGACCTGCGTCGCCTTGTAGGGGCTTCCGAGCAGGAGATCTTAAACGCGCTGGAGTACGTCAAGGGCGAGCTCGAGGGTCGGGAGGGCGACAGGCTCAAGATCGAGGTGACGCACGACAGGCCTGACCACTTCTCGGCGGAGGGCCTGGCGAGGACCCTAAAGGGCGTCTTGGGGATAGAGGAAGGGCTTCCCGAGGTCGAGATAGAGGAGGGAAGCGTCGAGCTGAGATACGAGGGGTTCATAGAGGAGCGGCCCTACGCTGTGATGGCAGTGGTCAGGGACCTGGCGCTCGACGACGAGGCCATAGTACAGATGATACAGCTGCAGGAGAAGCTCCACGAGACCTACGGGCGCGATAGGAGGAAGGTCGCCATAGGCTACTACGATCTATCGAAAATCAAGCCCCCTATCTCCTACAGGAGGATATCGCAGACCGACAGATATGTGCCGCTGGGGTACAACAGAGAAATCGAAGTGAGGGAGATGTACGAGGCGACGGATAAGGGCAGGAAGTATGCCTCGCTCATAAGGAGGGAGGCTCCGCCGGCCCTCGTGGATTCCGACGGCAAGATAATGGTGGTTGTGCCCGTCTTGGGCAGCGAGTGCTGCAAGGTGACTCCAGCCACTAGGGATGTCCTTATAGACGTGACGGGGCCTCGGCTGGAGACGTTGTTAAAAATACTGGCTATACTGGTCTACAACTTGTTGGAACGCAGTAAAAGCAGAAAAGTGGAGCTGGTTAAAATAAATGGCGGCTACCCGGCTAGACTGGAGGGACGCGAAATAGATGTAGATAGAGGGCTTGTCAGCGAAATGCTGGGCGTCGACCTAGGCGAGGAGGAGTATAGAGCCTTGTTGCGCCGCGCCCGCCACGACGTACAGGGCGGCAAGGTGGTCGTGGCCCCCTACAGGATCAACATAATCAGCTGGGTCGATATCGCGGAGGACATAGCGATAATGAAGGGCTACGGCAGCATATCCAGAGAGCCTCCCCCCATAGTCACAGCGGGGAGGAGGCACAGATCCGAGATATCGTCAGAGGACGCCCGAAAGGCCTTGCTGTCGTTGGGATTTCAAGAGGTTATGAACGGCGTCTTGACGTATTCTGCGCTTCTCGAAGCGTTCGGCCTGAGGCACGCGAGGGTGGTGAACCCAGTATCGGAGCGCCTGGACGCCGTAAGGAGCTCGTTGTTGCCCGGCCTGTTGAATGTGGTGTCGGCCTTGAGGAGGCCGAGAATCAAGCTGTTCGAGATAGGCGATGTGGTCGCGGGGGGCCGCACCAGGAGAGCCGTGGCGGTCGCTGTGGGAGGCGACGGCGTGACGACGACCGACGGCGTCGCCGTAGTTAGGACCTTGTGCCGGGCGCTCGGCGTCGAGTGCAGGGTGGAGAACGGAGAGGCGCCTTGGTGCATCGAGGGCAGATGCGCTAGGCTAGTGGGCGATATCGAGGGCTATGTTGGGGAGGTGCGGCCCGATATCTTGGTCAAGCTAGGGGCGTTTACGCCCGTAACACTGGGCGAGATCCTCCTCGCCTAGACCTCAAAGACTTATTAATACGAACTGCGGTGGGGGATATGCCGGAGGACGAGATAGACACCATTATTAGGAAGAAGGCTCTCGAGATGGCGGCCAGACAGACTGCGTCGAGGAGGCAGGAGGAGAGGCCCCTATCCAACGACGACGTGCTGAAAATAGTCAGGGGCCTGTTGAGAGGCGAGAGGGCCGAGGAGATCTTGAGCACATCCCTGGAACTGTATGGAGACGCCCTTATGCCTCTCCTCAGAAAAATAGCGGATCTGCATAGGCAGGGGGTGATCAACGAGCTGTGGGACCACGAGCTCTACAGGATACTGACCAACGCCGGCTTTGTGGTGCCGTTGAAGACCAGACTCCGCATAGTTAGACACGGCCGCGAGTACAAGATAGGCGAGGACTAATCGGCGGCCTCTCTGAAGGAGCTGTAGAGATCCCGGAGGAGGTCGCGCCACAGGACTCTGCGCGACGTATAGCTCCAGTACCGCCTCACGTCCCTTTTGCTCATCTTGACATATAGAGCGCATCTATCGCACCCAAGCCATACGTTATCCCCCTCCTCTATGAAGACCAGACAGGAGCCGCACCTGGGGCATGTGAAATCGGTCTTGAAGAGGACGGTGGGTCTAGCCACCTCGGCGACGGCCATCGCGGTATTCGCCGCTACGTTAAAAATCTGCTTCAGACAAAATAGCTATATCCCCTGTTTTATCCCCTTGCGTTATAACCCGCGGCGGGCCGAAGCCGCATGAGGCTGAACATATGGGTCTTATTGCTCCGCCTAATCCCAAGGAACGAGGATAGAAGAAAGCTGGCGCAGGCGCTAGCCGAGGACGATCTGGAGGTTATCTAGCATCTCGGCGGCCTCAAGCCCGAGGCATCTCTCCCAGCCGCCTCGAGATCCATTCTGGCCTCGGCCACAAAACGGGCAACGTCGCGGCACCTCTCAAGTAGCTGAGGGATAGGCCCATCTATATGAGCCGCCTCCCTCTCCAGGATCTCCACGGCCAACACGGCGATCTGCCTAAGCCTGTCGTAGAAATCCGCCTCTGCGCTTACCTCTATCTGCATATCGGCCCGCCTAGCGTATTCGACCAGAAGCTCCGGCCTCTTGACCGCCTGCCAGAGGAATTCGTAGAAGCTCATATATCGACGACGAACCGCACAGCCCAATACCCGTCGTGCCGTATCTCCATCATGTTGTAGGTCATGGCCTTAACTATAAGCCCCTTGAAGCCGTGCCTGTTCACATCGTACTTCTCGCCCCTCACAGACGCCGTGAGCCTATATGGCCCCTCTCCACGTATAGCTATACCTATGTCCCTACTTATTGCGAACTTCTCGCCGTCGAAGAGATAGAGAACTTCGCTGATCCACGAGAAGAGAAGGCCCTCCAGATCGTCGTGTTCGACCTCCACCCTCCTCTCCTCAATGGGCGCCACGCGCTCGCTGTAGTAAGTGACGTCGGCCGTGGCTATCGCCGCGTTCCTAAACGCCTCCTCGACGGTGCAGCCATACGCCTCTATGAGCACGTCGGCGGTGTGTTCGCCGTATTTGTAATCCCCCGGCCTTCCGCACGCCACATAAACTGTAATATCCCGCGTTTTTAACTTCATCATGAGGATCCAAATAGCCCTGGACTTGACGGATCTGCTGAAGGCCGTGAATATGGCGAGGGATCTGTGCACCGCCGGCGCGGATCTGCTGGAGGCGGGCACGCCGTTTATAAAGACGTTCGGCATAGGGGCGGTGGCTCTGTTGAAATCCTCATGCCCCTCCGCCGAGCTAGTCGCCGACCTCAAGACTGCCGACGTGGGGGCCCTCGAGGCCGAGCTGGCGAGGACTGCGGGCGCCGACTGGGCCACGGTGATGGCCGCCACAAACATCGAGACGATAGAGGAGTTCGCGCTGAGGGGTAGGGAGCTGGGCCTCAAGATCGCGCTCGACACCATAGGGGTTTTGAGCCCCTACGATAGGGTCAAGGAGGTGCTGGGCAGAGCTCCGCTCGACATGGCGATAATGCACCTAGGTATAGATGTGCAGAAGAGGCGGGGGTTGACCGTAGATCAGCTGGTGGCGGAGGCCCTGAGGGTTAAGGACCTGGGCATCTCGGTCGCCGTAGCTGGCGGAATAGGGCAGAGGGAACTTGAAAAAATAGCTGCTACGAACATAGACGTTGCGATCATAGGCCGGGCGATAACGTCAGCGCCGTCGCCGAAGGAGGCTTTCCTTCTGTTGAAATCGATAATTACAAAGTGAAACTTAAAAAAAGAGGACTCTCCGGGTTGTTGATGAGGATTATCTTGGTTGCGGTTCCTGGAGGCGGCAAAACGACTATTATGAACTATGTAAAGAAGAAGTTGCCGGACGTACAAATAGTGAACTTCGGCGACGTCATGCTCGAGATCTCCAGGAAGAAATACGGCATAGAGAATAGAGACGATATGCGCAAGAAGATCCCCGTTGAGGAATACAGAAAGGTGCAGGAAGAGGCCGCGGACCGCATAGCGTCTCTGCCTGGCGACGTAATAGTGGATACCCACGCCTCCATCAAGATGTCAGGCGGCTACTATCCAGGTCTTCCCGACAGAGTCGCGGCCAGGCTGAAGCCGGACGCCATAGTGTTGGTGGAATACGACCCCAAGGACGTATTGGAGAGACGTAGGGGGGATCCGACGAGGTTCAGAGACGTGGAGACCGAGGAAGACGTCGAGATGCATCAGATGGCCAATAGATACTACGCATTCGCTGCGGCGAACGCGGCTGAGTGTACGGTGCACATACTAAGCTTCAGGGGCAAGCCCCAGTCCAGGCCCTTTGAGCACGCCGAGATGGCCGCGGATTATATTGCGAACTTACTACTCTCGTCGCGCGGGTTGAGATAGAATTTTAAATATTCGATATCAACGCAGCACGATGGCCAAGGGGTTGATATACGTCGTCGACGACGTGAGGGGGGAATACGCCACGGTTAAATCGTACCTTTCCTCGCATGGCTACGACCTCTCTACAGCAGTCGGCGCAAGGGACCTCAATATTAAC
>JGI20127J14776_1000287_pt1 | contig 13049 bp, 14 predicted proteins | sample JossMetagenome_2_FD_14776 | JGI IMG/M metagenome (IMG submission 14776)
TTTTAGGGCGAAGTATATGGCTGAATCACCAACGTAAGCGCCAACATCAACAACAATCCTATTATTAACGTTTATTCCTTCGAAGCTTCCAAAATCAAAAACCTCAAGAATAGGCCAATGCATATGCCTAAATTTTATGTCGTTTCTCAGCCAGTACCTATTTACTAAATCATAAATCCAGCCATCCTTAGTGGCAAGTCCTACATTTGTACTTATTTCAATCTCCTTAACTGGCACATAAATATTACTATATATAGCAAGATCTTCATCACAATCATAACCAGAGAGATAACCATCGTAATAATCATTAACTAAATTACCATAAGCTTTCCATGGAATTAAACTCTTAGAATTATCACTGCAGATAACCTCAACACCATAGATGCGAAAAAGACCATTCTTAGCTAGGTAGTATTTAATGCCAGCGAAGAACCAATTACTAAATAACTCTCTACTTGTAAGGAGGACTTTAAATTTACGAATAATATACATTATTGAACCCTTTTTAGTATGCTATTTAAGTGTTTCCGTACCATCAAGTTCTACCGGACCCTAACAATCTCTTCCATTTAAATATCTTAAGTCTTACTTCACCTAACTCATAATTATTCTAAGGTATGCTTTATAATGAGACCAGACTTATTACGCAAGCTCTTGATAGTTTCGAATACTCTATAAAGCTTAAATTATTCATAGAACCTTAATCTTACTCATATTGATTTTACACAATAATATACACTACTAAGATATTAAGCGACTCTTAACTGTTTCTCGCGATTTCGATGTCTTATGCCAGTCTAACAACATCAATATTAAAAGAAAACGATCTAACCATAATCTTATAGTTCAATATTGTAATTTATACTTTCATAATTATTTCATTCAGTACCTTATTTAGAGTATCTTTAATTCCCATGTCCGCTGTATTTATAAAGAATACATGGTCTAATTTTTTCAGGAATGAGTAGTGCAGTAATACATATCGTAGTTGAGGATCACCATAGCCTCTAATCGCCCATCTGCGCTTTAATTCGGATATATTAGCCATAAGTGCTATCGTTATATCTGGCGGATACTTATTAAGTAATGAATTTAAGATCTCTAGAGGTACACTAATGAAATTATTCCTCATTCTTGCATTGATTATTGAGTATATGTAATCAAAAATCGTGGATTGTAAATATTCCTCAGAGACTACGTAATAACTAATACATCTAAACGCTCTAATGATCATGAGCTTTAGAGGTATTGAAATAAAGGTATCGAGATAAATAGATACCATCAATAATACTTTCGCTAGATTAGCATACCCGCTCTTATATGTTATAAACCAAGGTGCGTATTTACCATTGAGGCCCAACAACCTCGCTGTTAATACCCATAGCGCATATGCGGGTCCGTGGAAGGCCTTAATGAAAGTGGTATATGTCCTAAATCCGCGAGCCCTAAGCTCCTGGGTTAACCCCCTAATTATTGTGGATTTACCAACGCCGACGGGCCCCAGGAAAACTATTAACCTGCCCCTCCTAGCCATACTACCGCCTACTTAATCCCTCCAACTTATTAATGAACTGGGTGATGACCCTGTCGATGCTGTGGTTCTCCTTAACGTATTTATAACCATCCCCACCGAGGCGCCTCCACCTATCGCCATCAAGTAGCCACCTGAGCCCCTCAGCGAAGTCATCCTTTCTAGCCCAATAACCAAACCTCTCCGTCAAACCATCAGGGTTCACAGAACTGAGCAACGCGCACTTGTGCGCCAAGGCCTCGAGCATGGCTATGGGCAGCCCCTCCCTAATGCTCGGTAGCACAAGAACCCAGCACCTATCGAGTATCTCCCTCTTCTCCCCCTCGCTCACGAACCCCCTGACCTCCAGGTTAGGTAGCCCCGCGTACTTACTAACGACTTCCCTGTACCTATCCTCATAGAGTACGTTAGGCTTGCCCATGGCCATGAAGCGCACCTCAGGGAACTGCCTAGCCAACTCGAAGAAGAGCCAATACCTCTTCTGAGGATCCATCCTAGCCAAGTAACAAACAGTAGGCTCCCCAGCCTTCACGATACCCTCTTCCTCAGGTATGTAGTCAACCGGGTTCGGGAGGTAAAGGACCCTACCTGGGTCAACCCCATATAAACGCCTCAACTTATCGACATAGTACCTGGCCTGGGTCAGTATTAGGTCGGCCCTTTTATACGCCAAACCAAAGACCAACCTGTTGATCACGAACCTAGCCCTCGAGATCCTATAATGAGGATCCACGGAGCCAAGCAGTTGGTAATCAACCCAGTCGAAGGGGTCCTGGGCCCAAACAACGTGCATAGCACCACGCTTAACGGTCTCGGCGATTAACGTCTCGACCATAGCCTCGATCGAAACAAAAACATCAGCATTCACACCCCTCACAACCCTAACAAAACCGTAGTAATCGCGCAGGTGCCTAAACACAGACCGGGTCTCGAAGGCATACGGGTAAGTAACAACCTCAATGCCATCAACAAGATACCTCTCCGGATAACCAGGATCCCTCCAAGCCAGGACAGTGACCTCAAAACCACGCCTAACAAGCTCACGCCCAACAACCCTAACCAACCATCCAAAACCACCATGTCTCTTCTCCGTAAAAGACTCACTAACAATAAACGCAACTCTCACAGTAAACACCCTGCCTTAATAGTATTTAAGCATCGCCCTAACTAGATGCGGATTCGAACGAACTCGCAGTCCTATTTTCAATTATTCAGTATTCAGTAGATTGAATAATTTAAGCACATGCTCCCTCAACTTCACACTAACATCTAATAGGTAATCCTGGATTATACTAAAACAGCCCTCTATTTTTATCTTATTCACAAGTGTTTAATCAATTCCTTAATACCCACCTTAAGCCCTAATTTCGGTTTAAATCCCAGCTCCTTCCGAGCCCTTGATATATCTGCTATTGAATGCCTTATATCGCCTGGCCTTGGCGGCGCATAGACGGGTCTTAAATCCTCCCTACCCATTAACCTAAGTATTAGGTTCGCCAGGCGATTTATTGTTACACCCTTACGTTTTTGATGCCTTAACTACGTTGTACGTGCCCCTAACATTAACGTCAAAGTACAGGTCAAGCTTCTCCACGGACTCGGCAATGTCTATGAGAGCCGCCAGATGAACCACAGCATTAACGCCTCTAACGGCATATTCAACAGCCCCGTAATCCCTAACATCACCCTTAACAAACTCTATGGCGTTTAACACGTCGGCGAGGTTTTCGATGGAGCCCGTGGATAGGTTATCGAGAACCCTCACCTGGTGTCCAGCCTTAACGAGGGCCTTAACCAGGTGGCTACCGATAAAGCCTGCACCACCCGTAACTAAAACCCTCAGGGTTTCCATGACTTAATCACTGCTAAGAACCTCCATAAAAACCTCGGGCAACCTACTGGCTGACTCCTCAAGTCTCCTACGCATAACCCCCTTAACCTCCTCACCAACCTCCATAACGCCCTCAACGCCTAAGCCAATCAACTCCTCAACCTTACCCACCAAGCCCTCCGCATCACCAGCCCTAAACATGAACCTCTCAGCTCCGGTACCACTGAGGATCTCCGGTATACCACCCACCCTAGCGGCTATGGGCACCGTACCAGCCAACGCAGCCTCAACCACGGCATAGGGCAGGGGCTCCTCTATAACCGAGGGAAACAACAAGCCCCAGCTCTCCCCATGAAAACGCATTAAAACCTCGTGGGGAACCCTCCCATACACCTCCACAAGCGGATGCTTGACCGTTCGGCTGTATCCCCCGAACAGCTTGACCCCGATCCCGGATCTCACGAGCGAGGGAAGCGCCTTGAGCAATATATGGAAGCCCTTGATATAGCTCTCCCCGCCCACGTACATAAACACGGGGCGATCCGACAACCTCTTCTCCACCGCCACAGGCGGCGGGGGGTTGTACACCACCGCGGCCTCTCTAATCGGAAGCTTGAGGCGAAACCGCCTAATCAGCTCAAGCTGCCTCATAGAGACGAAGACCACGAGATCCGCATATGACAACGCCAACCAGTAAACTCTACGCAACTCGCTGAGCATCCCGCTGACCACAGCACGCGCCGCGTCTCTATTTTCGTACAGTTCCACCATAAGGTCCCCACGGAGCCCGGGCTTCACGCCGTAGAAAACCACCGACGTGTAGGAAATTAGCTGGTTCGTATGGACGTGGAACACCACCTTGGCGCGTGGGTTCAGCCGTTTTACCGCCGGCGCCAGAGGATATAGACTGAAAAACGGAATGTAAACCACGTCGGCCCACCCAACCAAATCCGCGATCCCGCGGGCCGCCGCAAACGCCTTAACCCACTCGGCAGGCTTAAACCGGGACCTCAACGCCCGCCAGCGCACATAGCGGCAGCAACCCCCCAGAGGCGCCGGCCTCTCGGTGCCGGACACAACCACCACGTCGAAGTGCCTGCCCAGGTAACGCCTTAAGAAGAGGTAAGTGGCCAGCTCGCCGCCGCTCCCCTCCGGCCAGAACAACCTAGTCAACACCAACAGCTTGGGCCTCATCTAAAGACCTTTTTAAGTAGGATAGCCACCCGTGAAACCTGTCCAGAACGGCCGGATAAGGCTTCATGAAAAGCTTCCCGCCGCTTCCTCCGCCTTGAATATCAACAGCCTCTGGCCCGTGGAGGCGACGACTTTGTCGCCCCAAATGGCCACGTCTCTCTACGGTTCCATCTGTGGAGTAGCCGTCAGCTACGATGAAGTGGTGTACTGGTATCTCCCGCTTTATCGCCTTCAGCACGCGCCTGAAGTACGGCTTGTTGGAGTTCTTCGTCAACATCACCACGTCGATGCCGTCTGCAGAAGTCATGTGCCCGCCAGCCTCCGATACAGCTCTTCGTAGCGCTCCGCCATCACCCTCGAGGAAAACCTTCTCTCAACGTCTCTTCTACATTCACGGTGGTCTAGAGAGTCGACAAGCTTAATTGCTTCCGTCATCTCGTCTATATCCCTCACCAGAAAGCCGGTGAGACTGTGTCGCACTATTTCAGTAACAGAGCCCTTGCAAAACCTATTACGGGGATGAGAGCCTCCACCGTAACAATGCCGAAAACTCCTCGTGTTGAACAGAGTATAGCAACCTCTGTTCTAGCCAGATATTCCACCTTTATGGCAAGCTCCACTTCGCCTAAATATTTGATATTTCTACAGCATTGACTAATTGTGACTAGGCTTTTACTGGTCTTCCCCGTCGCCTACACAGCGATGACATGAACAGAGGATTATCTCTTCCATTTTCTATACTTCTCCCCAGCTATTAAGCCAAAAGCATACCCTATGTATGTAAAAAATTGATGCGGCTTCTTTCTTGCAATAGCTCCCACCAGTCTGCCTATCAAATGGACGAGTATGTACCGTAAAGGAATGCCGACAAGTTTCGCATTTGCCCCCTCCCACAAGCCTTGTTTTATGTATCGCGTGATTCCTTTGAAGCGAAGATCCTTCAGGTGAATTATACACGGCGTAGCTAATTCGATCCATACATAGCCACTTCTAGCCACATGTTGAGAGAGGTGGAAGTCCTCGTAGGCAGAGAGGTATACAGGAGGAGTCCACGTCGCTACTAACTCCCGCTTGATGCAGAAGAAAAAAGTAAGGGCGCGAGAAGGCACATGAAGACCTTCTGCGAGAACCTCCGCCATGCTTACCGCGTGTAGTGGTTTGATTACTCTGCTAACTGTAATCTTCTTCTTGGTATCTGAAGTGCAAGTCGAAAATGCCACTGCACCTATCTTTGGGATTTTTTTAACTATGTTTAAAACCGCATATACGTAGGGTCTGAGCCCGTCAGGTATGAGAACATCATCATCTATAAAACACACTGCATCGGTATCTGCTAACATACCTCCTATCTTCCTAGCCCACGCAAGATCGCTATCGAGCTCCACGAGCTTACAGATGTCGCCCACGTATTTTTTCACGGTATCTTGAGTACCGTCGTTGCTATGTCTATCCACCACGATTAGATGATGCGGCATAAGTTCTTTGACTAGGTGCACAACTACAGCGGGAAAGTAAAATGCGTTCGAATTCCATGTTGGCATTACTACGTCACAACCCACCTGGGTTCCAGAGGCCATAGAGATGGATAGGTACACTATATTATTTTAGAGCTAGAGAAAGAGACAAGTATTTGTTGGCCCTTAAGTAAGCTGTATGGCATCATATAATTCCCTGAATGTCAGAAACGTAATTTCTTTGTTTTTTAAATATTTAATTATTTCTTTAAATAAATTGAACATATTCTCATCATAAAGACTGACTGGGTGGAGATACCAGCTAAGCAACGTTTTCTTTTTCGATAATAAATCCGCTATTTTCCTCCAATGTTTTAATGATGTAATAGAAAAATCTGTTATATGAGTTTTGACGATTGCTGTTCCATTTCTATACGAGATAGCCCAAAGAGCCCTATGACTGATTCGCACCATCTTTATTCCGTGCTTTTGAAATATGTGAAACTTTCCCGCTAGATTAAACGGAAACGCGAATGAGAAGGCCTCTATACCATGTAGACGCAACGCCTCTATCGATCTTTTAAGATCGTTCTCGGCAACTTCGTCATCGACAAGCGAATATGGTATATGAGAAAACGAATGAGAAGCTATTTCGCTTACACCAAATTTGACGGCTTCTTCAATAAGATCTCCGTAATAAAATTCAGGGCTCTCCACATAGTTGGATCCCGGATCCACTAGATGCCATACATATTCACCTGCACGAAAACCATACTTCCTATTCCTCTTTATGATTCTGATTACGCTCTTATGACCCCTACACTCCTTAAGCAATGCATGGCCTGTGGAAAAAAGCGTAAAAGGAACTTCATAATCGCTGGCAGCCTCAATCAGCCTCGCTAATCCTATCCTATTTTTATGTCCAATATTTTTAGCGGTATCAATTTCTCGGATATAACTATCGATAGGGCTCTCTACATCAAAGCTGATTAGGATAACTGGACCGAAGTCTAATGAACGATTTAATAATAAACTAGCCAAAACTTCCATAAGACTTTTATAACTACGATCTATCATCATTTTTCATCAGAAAGTAGAATTTATATCATGCGCTCCAAATAACTTATTATTTTCCTAGTAGGATCACCCAAAAATGATAACCAATGCAATCCCCTATCTAAAAATTTTCCCCTTACATGAATCATAATATAACCTTTCTTGAATTCTCCACCGAAACCTCTCTTAAAGAGACCGGGTCCCCTGTTAATCCTTTGGTAATCTCTTGAAACCCCACCTAGAAAGTATCTCTCATAGCCTTCTTTCTTCAAGATGCTCATTATCGAAAATTGGAGAATTGTGGGAAGTCTGTTTTTCTCAGCATAATACGTAGAGGCTCCTAGCCACCAATAAGCCATAGGAGACTTCAAATAGACGTTAGAGACAAAAAGTGCTACACCAGCCTCAGGCAATGAAGACCGGCCCTCAATGAAGAAGAAGCGAAGAAGTTTTTCTTCTGATAATATTTTATAAATTCTTAGTATGTTTTCGAAACTATAATACTTGTATAGCCCTAGGAGGTCTTTAGAATTTTTCCATTTATTCTCTATTACTATTTTCGCAAATTGATATTTTAAAAGCTCTGAGAAATAGTATACTCCGTTCTCGTCGTTTTTCTCATAGACAACACCCCCAAAATAAGGATCTTCATCGAATTTTTCCAATAATTTATTGTCATCTAATCCGAGAGCCTTCCTTAATGTGTATCTTGTTCTTTTCTCAAAACAATAATATATCTCACTTAGCTTTTTCTTTAAATCTATGTATAGGTCATATCTATCTTCAAAAAATAATTGTTTTTTAATCATAGAGGAAAGAAGATAACGGTTTTTATCATGAGGATGAATTCGCATAATAAAAACATGATAGCCGAGAGCATCATCCATTTCATCAAAAATATTTTCAATATTTTCACTGGGGATATCTCTTGTTATAATGTTTGGAGGTGATGGAGAGTAAGCTAATCTAACTTTTTTCACTTGTAGAGAGATGATCGGGATTAAGACCCGTTCATTCAAACCAAGAACGTAAAATTTTCTAGGTTGAGACAGATCCCGTGCTATATAATCTAAAAACCATGGTAGAGCGAATAGTGAATCCAATTTCATGCTTTTATTTTTCAAAATTACCTTAAGGGCTTCCGAACTTAAAAGCTTGATCATAGTCTCAACTCTAAATTCATAAATTAGTGTATATATTTAAATAGTTTATCGCTATATTTCTCAATTGTAGTTCCTTCACGACTCTATTAGCGGCCTTATTACTCATTGTTTTCATAAGTTTTTCATCGTTCAATAATTCTACTATTTTTTCGGCAAGATCTAGTGGATCGTTATAATCATATAGTAAACCTCCATCCCCTATTGCTTCAGGGTTGCTACTAGCATTATTAGCTATTGTGGGAACTCCGCATGCCATGGCTTCAAGCATTGTTAAAGAACCAAATGCCTCAGTTGTAGAGGTATTAACATAAATATCTGCGGCTCTATAATATATAGGCATATTGTTTAGAGGAGTCCAACCTTTGTCAAACATGATATACGTATTTAGACTTAGCTTATTTATTATTTTCTTAACCTTGACTTCGTAATCCTTAACAATGGTACGTGTTTTAATAATCACTAAAATATCTTTAAATTCCCTAATTACGTATGGTAATGCATAGAGAAGAGTCTCAATCTTCTTCTCAGGGGATAACCTTGCATTCCACAAAATGACTCTCTTGTTCAAGGGAAGACTAAGAAGTCTCTTGGCACGATCCTTGGTATATGCTAAAGGATTGAAAAGCTCCACATCAACACCATGATGAACAACATGAGTAGGTTCAAAACCACATCTATCACGTAGCACACGAGTCGCATGAAAACTCACGGCCACAAAGGCATCCACCTTAGAATATATGTCCTCTAAAGCTCTACAACCACGTTCATCCATATAATCAGGAGAGCCATGAAGAACGAACAATTTGGGAAGCTTTAATTTTGCAGAAACACTAAGATGCTCATTAGTATTAAGGTGAATAATGTCGTACCTGTAGTACCTCTGAACTACCCGCTTTAGCACGCTGCTCTTAATTATGTCGCCGAAATAGAGTCTATCGACGAAATCTACACCACTTCTATATAGAGTTACCCTCAACTTCTTTCTCGAAGATTTAAGGATATAATAGTGGCCTCCCATGATTATGGGAAACAAACTTGATAATAAGTGAACCTCCTCAATCTTCTCTGTCCTAGTCAGGTAATGAGGTAGCGCAAAATTATAATGCACCAAAACACCTATACTCTCAAAAAGAATCCTCACTAAGGATCCCTCCATGTCTTATACTTAAATACCATTGTCACTCCTAACTGGTCTTCTCTCAACACAACTCACCTCTCACTTCAGCTCAACAACATCGACATTGCTAAGCGTATTAAGTACTGCAACAAAACCAAGCTCATGCCTACTAAACACGTTACCATTACTGACATATAAGAGCTTCATTTCGTAACCACTTTATAAGATGGAAAATAATATATTGCATATAACTTTGAGAAATCCATAACTATATTAATATTCCCATAGTTATTAATCGAATAAAATATTTGTCCTATACTATCGTTACCAACAATGACTAGGTAGGGTTGGTTAGGTTGAGGCCATAGAATTGTTTTATTTAGTATATAGCCTATTGCAAAGAAGGGGGTTCCAATCCTCGCATCAACTATTACATACGTACCCTGAAGCAATAGTGGTGCTATTACCCAGGATACCTTCCAGGAATAGTTATCAGCCCAGCCTATGGCCGTTACAAATGTGTTTGCTGAATGCGTTGGATCCTGCACTCCATAAATTCCTATTAATGCCATGATTAATATCGCTATTGCCGTGGTTACTAACCTATCCTGGAATCTCTTGACAAGGAATCGCGCCGTTAATGGCAGGAGGAGTAGATAGAGCCAATAGAAGTATCTCCCACCTAGATCTGTTGATTGTCTAGCCAAGAAGTTAATTGCAGTCAATATGGCACCTAGTAATCCAAGTATTACTAAGTTATTATTTAATTCTTCTATCCTATTCTTTGTAATTAGTATTCTAATTATTATATATGTGAGTACTGAGATTGTAATAGCAGGCAGTAATGCCCACGATATTAAGTACTGAGATAGCGACGATCCATACCAGGGCTTCGATGCTGTAGAGTAAGGGCTTGATATTCCAGATATAAAGTTTATAAAACTCGCTATAGATGGGGGTATTCCGCTGAAGACCGCGATGCCTGCGTAGGTAAATGCCCAGTAGGTTATGCTGATTAGTACTGTTAATAACAGTACGGGTTTTGCTGTAGCGTTGATGGAGAGAGGTTCTCTCATTAGTATTAGTGGTAGTAGGAATACGATTATGACGAGCGCGTATGTTGCGTGAAATATCGTGCCGCTTATTGCCAGTATTGACGTTATTACGTATATGGCCGCCTTATTATCCGCGGGAACTCTAAGTAACACGGCTAGGGCCAGTAAAGCAAGTACGATCGAGACCCCTTGTGCAACTATCTGCGTTAGAGATAGTGGTGGCGTGATCGAGAATAACAGAAGCGATAAGTAAGCAGCCTTATTGCTTCCCGTTAATTTTCGAATAATCTCGTAGATGCTTAGTACGTAGACCATATAGATACTGTACTTAAGCGTTAAATAATATATTGGTATATCCTTTAGTGAGGCTCCCATCATTGATGTAAGTATTAGTGTTAGTGCAGGTTCTGCGTCGAAGAATTGGTAATAGTCATTCTCTGGGTATTTAAGGGGTATCCACCTACCGTCCTGCGCGATAGTTGTTGCGAAACCTGCCGTAAACCTAACATCGTCGCCAAGAGGGTAGGAGTTGTATAGCATGACTACGGTATACGGCACTAAAATCAGCATAAGCACCAGTAAGAGCGTTAACTTATTGGCGCCGCCCTTCATAACAAACCACATAGTTAACGCCATAAATACAGCATTAAGATATGGAAATAATCCCTTTAATCCAATAGCAATTATTGCTGATGTAAATATTATGTAAATAAGCGTAATTAATAATAAGCTCTTATTATTCCAATTGAGGAGCGGTTTTACACGAATATCTTTTTCTATGCTTGATATTAGAATTATGATTAACCAAATAACGTAGAGTATTATGGCATACCTAACTATAGATTGATTAAGCAATGTATTGATAAGCCCTAATAGGGACATATTGTATCTATTAATTTACTTCTTATTTTAATCCTTGTCACCATCTTTCAATTGTATTCAATTTTGGCTCTTTTACCTTCATAGCTATAATAATGATTGATTGTCTCAGGCTTGGCTTCAACTTAATCAGTGGGTATGCTAGGGTCCTTAGGATATTAGCCTTTGATGGTCTTTTGATCGTGATTCTTACGAGGTCTTTGTAGCCATTCACCCCTAGGTAATCCTCCTGGTCGGCATCTATGTACGTTAAATCATTTATGTATGAGTAATACGGCTCAACCACGTCGAATCCGGCTCCCTTAATTAGCTCTAGGACCTCCTCCATTGTGTACTCCCTAACATGGCGCCTATAGATTGGTTGCTTACCAAGGAGCAACTTCAGTCTCCTGAAGAGCGAGGCTATGTTCGGTGTCGTTAGTATTAAATACCCCTTTATTTTCAGGGCACGATTCATCTTCTCCAGAACTGAAGGTACGTAGTAATAGTGCAGGTGCTCCAAAACCTCCGTGAAGACTGCACAATCGACATCGGTAGCCTTCAACTCATCCCTCTCAAGATCGCACTTAACGACATCTACACCGCAGCTCTCTGCAATGCTGAGGTATGGTTCTGACTCCGCATCAATCGCCACAACGTTATATCCCATCCTCTTAAGTGCACATGACATTATGAGATTATTACAAGCTTAACCTCATAGCCGCGTCTCCTCAGCATTTTAATGGCCTCGATACTTACCTGAGGATTTTTGACAGGCCTTATGCCTATGTGCACTACTACGTCCTCTCTCTCACCTGGGTTCGCTGGTTTGTACAGATCGAGTTTCATGGGTAGCGGCACTACTCTGCAGTCCACGCCGAGGTTGCTCTCGACTTCGCTCCTTAGCTTATTGCTGACGCAGACTACGGCATCGTATCTCCTATACAGTAGCTTCGCCGCCCAGCGGTAAAGTTTGCCAGCTGTGAATACTCCGTGGTTAACAATGATCTTTGGGCTAAACCGGAGTGGAATAACCCCATTGACTATGGCTACCTCTACTCCTTTCTTGCGTAATAACCTAGAGCCCTTCCACCGCCAATTCCACACTATACTTAACCACGAACTATCGCACCTATGTTTAAGTGTGTATATTGGTATTTCGAGGTCTAGTCCGTGAGCCTCCCTAAACCAATTCGATAGCTCCCTATCCTCGGTATCGTCGTGGCATAGGCTGACGATGAGTGGTTCATGCCCTAGCTTAGCGAGTCCTTCGGCCATCAAGGCTATGAACTTATTTACGCCGTCAAAGCCCGTTATACTAACCCTCCTAATCAACGCAATACGCATCTTTTCTAATCTTAGAGGATTTCACTGATTAGGTTTTTTGCTGTTAGTTTTACGGCTTCTTTTGAGTTTAGTTGGGGTTTGAATCCTAATTGTTTTATTTTATCTATCTTCAATGCTATTTTCTTGACGTCTCCGGGCCAGCCTACGCCGTGTAGGACGGGCTTGTAGGTCTTCTTGACGTTTGTCAGCCCCATGGCCTCTATTACCTGGTCCGCCACTTCGTCTACGGTTATCCAGTCTTCCGCGGCGACGTTGTAGGCGGCGTAGGCGTCGGCGGCTTTCCTCCAGGCCAGGAGGGTGGCCTCCACGGCGTCGTCAATGTAGATGTAGCTCCTGACCTGCTTGCCGTCGCCGAGGATCTCCAGCTCGTGGGGGTTTTTCTTGAGCTTGTTTATGAGGTCCCAGATTACGCCGTGTCTGAGCCTGGGCCCCACCACGTTGGC
>JGI20127J14776_1000289_pt1 | contig 13013 bp, 14 predicted proteins | sample JossMetagenome_2_FD_14776 | JGI IMG/M metagenome (IMG submission 14776)
AGTATGACGTACGTGCTGGCGGGCATAATCTCGAGAAGGCTCATCGGCAGATTGGGCGCTCTAGGAGGCCACACGAAGTCGATGCCCTCCCCCCTTATGACTATTTGCTCGGCCTTCCGCGAGTTTAGCACCTGCACTACTTTTCGTATCAGATCCAACTGGTCCGTATAAATTATCACAGCCACGACTATAGGCAATATATTAATAGTTTGTCCCTCCATCGCCCCGGCCCCCCTCGTCGAAGGCCCTGTAGACCAGATATTGGGCCGAGGGGCATGCCTTGGAGCAGAGGAGACACCCTATGCATCTGCCCTCATCGACGGCGAAACGCCCATCGGAATCCCTCCTGAGGGCCCCCGTGGGGCACCAGCTTATGCAGAGGTCGCAGTGGCCGCAGATGGAGGCGCGTACCACGAGCGCCGCCGCATCCAGAGCGCCGCGGCCCTCTATCCTAGAGAGATCGCCGGAGAGCCGCAGGTGGCCATCTCTCCGCGCCACCCTTACGCCGTCGCCCTCCAGTCTCACTTCGCCGAGCATCTTCAGCAGCTGTAGGGCGGTCGCCGCGTCGGGCCTTACGCCGATCAGCTCCAGCCCCCTCTCGGTCCGTCTGATCTTCACCGGGTACTCCGCCTTGATGGACAGCTTGACGAACCTCTTGAGGTCGCCCGGGATATTCCTCCTCCACCGCCATAGCCCATACCTCAGGTAGTTCTCGTCCCCGTAACGCTCGGAGATCTTCTCCTCAAGCCGCTCGTAGATGTTCGGGTAGCTGATACGCACCAGCTCCAGCTCGGCCATCTCGTTGGCCGGACACACCACGCATCCGAGCCTGTCGAACCCTCTCTCGTACGCCTTGTTGTAGGGAAGGCCGTGGAGGAAGATATAGCCCCAGACCTCTAGGGCGGTCCAGTCCTGGAGGGGCGCCGCCACGATGGTCTTGGCCACCCATCTGCTGGCTGAGATCGGCTTCAGTCTCGCCCTCTGGAACGATTCGGCGGCCCTCTGGCCCACAACAGATATAGCCCCCTGGGGGAAGCGCTCGAGCAAGGTCTTCGTTATGGGCGCCATCTTTATCACCTTACAACACCAGCGGTAGTCGCGGGCGGGGGGTCCGAACTCGTCCAGGGCCCTCCAGAATCTGTCGCCGGCGGACGCGACCAAGAGCTCCGCCCCATACTTCTCGGCCACCTGGCCCACGTTCTGATACGTCTCGGGCGCCTCGAGGCCAGTGTCGTTGAACAATATAGCGAACTGATGGCCTGTCCTCGCGGTGAGGTCCAGCGCCACCAAGCTGTCCTTGCCTCCCGAGTACGAGACCACTACGGGCAACTTGTATCGAGATATGACGCCGTTCAGGAAATCCACAGCCCTCCTTGCCTTCCTCTCTATGTAGGTCCGGTTGATCTCGGCGAATAGCTTCAAGTCGCTGGGCCTGCCTGGCGGTAGCCGCGGCCTCGCCCTCCAGGACTTGATTATGTGGAGCCTCCTCCCTCTGAACAGCTTAGCCACGCCGTGTATCGACCCCCCTCTGGTGGAGACGGCCACGTGGGCGTACCTCCTCTCGGGGAGGGATCCCTCCAGGACTCGATCCCCATGCACGTCGTAGCCCGCCGGCAGTTCGTCCATGTCGACGACGGCCCACCACCCAGCCCTCCTGGCCAATATCTCGCTCACGCCTTCGAACAACGGCCTGAACCTCCACCTGCCCTCGACCACGTCGTAGAACCTATGCCCCAATATCCTTCCACGGACCACCACCTCGTCGGCTTGATCGGCGTACCCCGGTATTTTGTTCAGCAAAACCACCTCGTCTGCCGGTATCATATCTGCGAGGGAGCTGTCGCCCAGCTCGTACTCGACGGCCCGCCTGGTTATCTCTATATCGACCTTAAAGGCGGGCCTCACGTCGCCCGGTTTAGTGACATAGACAGGCACCAGTCTGCTGCATCTATCGGCCACGTCGTGGGGATCCAGCACGGGCACGTTGAGGTCGTCGCACCAATACAGCCGCACGTCAACCACGTTTTCCTATTTAAATAGGGTTGAGAGCATCTACATGCGCGCCCTGATACTGGCTGGGGGCTTTGGGAAGAGGCTTGCGCCGCTGACCAACGAGGTGCCTAAGCCGCTTCTGCCGGTGGCGGGGAAGCCCATACTCGTGAGGCAGATAGAGTGGCTCAGGGGGCAGGGCTTCTCGGATTTCGTGCTGGCGGTGGGCTACCTGCGGCATAAGGTCTTCGAGGCTCTCGGCGACGGCAGAAGGCTGGGCGTCAGGATCTTCTACAGCGTGGAGGAGGAGCCCCTCGGGACGGCGGGGGCCATAAAGAACGCCGAGCCGTTTCTAGAGGACGACGTGTTCGTGGCCACCAACGGCGACGTGGTGACGGATCTCCCCGTCAAGCCTCTGCTGGAGGCCTTGGCCGACGCCGATGCGGCAGTGGCCCTGGTGCCCTTGAGGAGTCCCTACGGAATTGTGGAGTTCGACGAGTTGGGCCGCGTAGTGAGCTTCCGCGAGAAGCCGGTCCTAGGGGGCTACTTCATAAACGCCGGGGTCTACGCGATGAGGAGGGAGCTGCTCAAGGTCCTGCCCTCTAGGGGCAACATAGAGGAGACGACCTTCCCCCAGCTGGCCGAACGCAAGCGCCTAAAGGCGGTGGTATATAGCGACGTGTTCTGGCGGTCCATAGACACCGTGAAGGATCTGGAGGAGGTGGAGAGAATTCTTGGAAATGGAAATTGAGGACTTGGTGCTGAAATACGCCTTGATAAACGCGGTTAGGTACGGAGGAAAGGCCGACCCCAAGGCCGTTATGTCGAAGATGATGGCCGAGAGGCCCGATCTGAGGGGACGCGCCAGGGAGGTGAAGGCGTTGGTGGACTCGATCGTGGAGAGGGTCAACTCCATGGCGCTGGAGGAGCAGAGGGCGTTGCTCGCGTCCAGATGGCCCGAGGCGCTGGAGGAGAGGCGGGAGAGGGAGGAGAGGCGGCCCAGCGTAGAGGCGCTGCCGCCGTTGCCCGAGGCGGGCGGGGGGAAGGAGGTCGTGGTGCGCTTCGCGCCCAATCCGGACTTCGTCCTGCATCTAGGTAGCGCGCGGCCCGCCGTGCTTAACTACGCGTACAAGCTAAAATACGGCGGGAGGTTCATACTTAGGTTCGAGGATACGGATCCCAAGATCAAAAAACCGCTGGTGACGGAGGAGGTGAACGCCTACGACGCCATAAGGGAGGATCTGAGGTGGCTCGGCGTCAGGTGGGACGAGGAGTACGTGCAGTCGTCGAGGATGGAGGTGTACTACGAATACGCCAGGAGGCTGATAGAGCTCGGCGGCGCCTACGTCGATCTGTGCAGTCCTGAGGAGTGGCGCCGGCTTAGGGACGCGGGCAAGGCGTGCCCCCACAGGGATGCCCCCGTCGAGAGGAACCTGGAGCTCTGGGACCGGATGTTGAGGGGGGATTTCCGCGAGGGCGAGGCGGTGCTGAGGGTCAAGACGGACTTGGCGCATCCAGACCCCAGCGTGAGGGACTGGGTTGCCTTCAGGGTAATAGATACCGAGAAGACGCCGCATCCCCTCGTCGGGTCGAAGTACAGGGTGTGGCCTACCTACAACTTCGCCGTGTCCATAGACGACCACCTAATGGGCGTGACGCACGTGTTGAGGGCGCAGGAGCACAGCGTGAATACCGTCAAGCAGTCCTATGTCTTCAAGCACCTCGGCTGGCGGCAGCCCTTCACGATCCACTTCGGGAGGCTGAAAATAGAGGGCGGCTCGCTGAGCAAATCCAAGCTCAAGGCGCTGAAGGTGAGATTCGACGACATAAGCATGCCGACGCTCTCGGGGTTGAGGAACCGCGGAATTCTCCCGGAGGCCGTATGGGAGCTGGTGTTGAGCGTGGGCATAAAGCCCTCTGACTCCACGGTGTCCGTGGCGAATCTCTTCGCCATAAACCGGAAGTTGCTGGACCCGACGGCCGATAGATACATGTTCGTGCCGGATCCGGTGAGGCTGACGCTGGACCTCTCCTCGAAGCTGGTCGCCAGGCTTCCGCAACATCCGAGCTTCCCCGAGCGCGGCCACCGCGTGTACGAGCTGGGGCCTGGACGCACGGCCGTCTACATATCTAGGAGGGACGCGGAGCTGGGCGAATTCAGACTTATGGAGCTCGTCAACGTGGCGGCGAGCCGGAGGGGGGATGAGTACATCGGCGAGGTGGTCGGCACGACGATCGAGGAGGCGCGTAGGCGCAAGATGCCCATAGTCCAGTGGGTGCCCGACGGCTCGCCCGAGGCCGTGGTGATAAAGCCGGTGGCCATCGGGAGAAAGACCGAGGAGCGGGGCCTCGTCGAGGCCAAGGCGCTGGAGCTCAAGGAGGGCTCCATAGTGCAGTTCCTGCGCTACGGGTTCGTGAAACTCGCGTCGCGCAGGGATGGGGTCTTCACCTACGTACACGAATGAGGGCTCTTTTCGACGCGCTCACGCCTAAGCAGGCCAGAATAGCGGCGTTGTTGAGACTCGAGGGCGGCTTGGACTTGACCATCACGTGCCGGGAGTACTACCACGTCAGGGACATGCTCGACCGATACGCCGTGGGGTATAGATGTATCGGCAGATACGGCGAGACTCCCTACGAGAAGCTTGTCGAGGGCCTGCGGCGCCAGCTGGAGCTCGCCGAGCTGGTTAAAGACCTCGACGGCGTCTTGTCGTTCCCGAGCCCGGACGCCGTTAGGGTCGCCTTCGGCCTCGGCAAGAAGTCCGTCGTGTTGAACGACACCCCGCACGCCTACCATGCCAACAGCTTGACGATACCGCTGTCCGAATATCTGATAGCCCCCGCGGCGATACCCGAGGAGGCGTGGAGGCCGTACTGCCCCAAACGCGTGGCGGTTTTCGACGGCCTTTTCGAGTACATGTGGGTCTCGCGGCACCGCCCGGACGTAGAGACGGTCAGAAGGCTGGGCTTGGAGCCGGGGCGCTACGTGGTCTTTAGGCCGGAGGAGGCCAAGGCGGCGTACTATAGGTGGAACAACGTGGAGCTGAGGCGCAGACTCGTGGATCTGGCTAGAGGTCTGGGGTATACCGTGGTCAACGTGCCTAGATACGACGACCAGATAATCGAGGGGGCCATAAATCTGACCAAGGCGGTCGACCACCTGGATCTGGCGTACTACGCAGCCGCGGTGATAACGGGGGGCATGACCATGGCCACGGAGGCCGCCCTGCTGGGGACGCCCGCTTTGTCGTACTTCCCCGAGGGCCTCTACGTGGATACGTACCTCGAGATGAAGGGCGCCCCGTTGCACAGATGTAGAGACGTCGACGGATGCGCCGCCGAGCTCAGAAGGGCTCTCGACGAGGGTAGAAAGCCGGCGATAAGGCTGGAGGATCCCGTCAAGTTGATAGTCGATATAGCTCGCGCCGTATTTTAAAAGCTACTTATGTCTATATTGAGCCTCAAGCTTTATATGTCCCGAGGATCTAACGGTCGATGGGAGTTCGGTCGGTGGTCCTTCTGAGAGTCGGCAAGGACTTCGGCGTCGTCATGTTGGAGATGAAGGTCGTGGGCTTGAGGGAGCTCGACGAGGAGCCCAGGGACGTCGTAGGCGATATCCTCGAGATAGAGCGGGAGGTGCTCCGCATTATGCCCGAGCTGTCGTCAATGTCTCATGCCGACGTCGTCGTGGAGGACGGAGGCAGGAGGTTCTACGTGGCCCGGCTGTATCTCAACGATGCCCGCGTGGAGTACGTCCTCCTCATATCGCCTAAGAACAGCTTGAGGGGCCTCTTGCGCAGATTCGTGGAGCAGGGATGGTCCGTCAAGTTCTTGGTGGAGAAGAGGACCGCCGCGAAGAAGTCCTATTGGAGATAGACTCGAGCCGCTCCAGGAATCCGCTCTCCAGCGAATAGCTCAGCCAGTCGACTCTCTCGTCTATGCATACGCCGCCCTTTAGGCAGTCCACGACCGCGTCGGCGGTCTCCAAGCTGGATCTGTCGGTCACATCTATCTGGTGGACGCGTCCCCATCTATCCTTGGCCTCGACGTATATGTAGTCGAGGAGCTCGGCCCAGACGTTGTCGAGTATCTTATGTAGAGGCCAACCCCTGCCCGAGAGATCTCTGAGAAGCACGTCAGGCCGCTTACGGAGCACGAAGACCCTATCCACATCGCCCACAGGTCCAGGACGTGCGTATCAAGTATGTGATCGCTAGCTAGCTCCCTTGAGAGCTCTCTACGGGCGGCGTCCACATCGATTATATCATATGTCAAGGAGTATGGATCCCAGGAGGTGAAGGGCTTGCCGGCGAGCACGGCGGCCGCCTCGACGCATCTGACGCCGAGTCTCTGCGCCGCTATTCTGCAGACAGTGGTCTTCCCGACCCCAGGCGTGCCCGTTATGAGGACCTTCAAGCTATGGGTATTTCCTCCTCATATCCCTCGGAAACGGCACCGCGTCTCTTATGTGGTCAAGGCCCGCTATCCACATGACCACTCTATCCACGCCCAGCCCGAAGCCTGAGTGGGGAACCGAGCCGTAGCGTCTAAGGTCTATATACCACTGGTAGTCCTTGGGGTCGAGCCCGAAGCGCCCCTATCTTGGACACGAGCTCCTTTTCGTCGTATATCCTCTCGCCGCCTCCTATGATCTCGCCGTATCCTTCGGGCGCCAGCACGTCCACGCTTAAGGTGACTTCAGGCCTCTGCGGGTCGTTTCTGTGGTAGAACGCCTTGACCTTCTCAGGAAATCCGTAGAGCTGGATCGGCCTATCGAACTGGAGGGTCAACACACGCTCCTCGTCCGAGCCCAAGTCGTCTCCCCACTTGATGTCGACGCCCTTGGCCTTCAGGATGTTCAAGGCCTCGTCGTAGGACACCCGATGGAAAGGCGGCTTGACGGCATCCAGAGGCTCGGTCTTTCTGCCCAACAGTTTTAGCTCCTCTAGCCGCTCCTCCAGCACCTTGGACACTATATGCGAGACCAGTTCCTCGTTGACCTTCATGAGGTCGTCGAGGTTGTACCAAGCCATTTCGGCCTCGGCGTGCCAGAACTCGGTCAGATGCCTTCTGGTGCGCGAAGGCTCGGCCCGAAAGCTCGGCGCGATTGTGTACACCTTCTCAAGGCTAAATATAAAGGCCTCCAGGTAGAACTGCGAGCTCTGGGTCAAGTACACGTGGTCGTCGAAATACGGCACCTTGAAGAGGGTGGCGCCGCCCTCGACGGCCGCGGTTATGAACATGGGGCCCTGGACCTCGTAATAGCCCCGCGACCTGAAGTACTCGTGTATCGCGCCGAAGACGGTGTGGCGTATCTTCAAGACCGCCTGCATCTTCCTGCTCCTCAGCCAGAGGTGCCTGACGTCGAGGAGGTACTCGCTGTCGGCCTGCGCGGCGTCCTCGTTTATGGGGTACGGCGCGCCCTCGTAGTACCAATCGACCGACTGGACGTGGAGCTCCTTGCCGCCGGGCGCCCTCGGCTCATCTCTGACGAGACCGGTGGCTACCAGCGACGACTCCAGGTTCAGCCTCTGCGCCACGTCGAAGGCCTCCGTGTTGCGGGCGAACACCAGCTGGAGGATGCCCGTGGAGTCCCTGAGGACCAGGAATATCTTGTCTTTCAGCTCCCTTTTCCTGTACACCCACCCCCTCACCGTCACTACGCCGGAGGATTTAAGGGCGTCGGCTATGCTCACAGCGCGTCTATAGGCCATATCACCTCTCCTGGGAGGTCTCCTTGTAGATGCCCACGACGACTCCATCGGGGCAGTCGTCGGCCTTAGAGCCGACGTAGTCCCCCTCCCTGTAGTCCCTCGTCTTCTCGTTGCCGTCTCCGCACTTAACCACAGTGACGACGCGCCCCTCCCTCCTCGCCTCCTCCGAGCTGATGCGCTCGCTCGACCTCATAAATAGGTATACCATCACGCCCAGCACAGCCACGGCGGTTATGAACATGGCGATTAGGCCGTAGTCTATCGGCATAGAGTCCTAGAGTCCTCAATATTTAAAATGAATTCCGCATGGCGCCCGCTCTATACGGGATAAAATAGCATTATTTATATATAATGACGATTTCTCTATATATTATTTTCTTTTAGACTCTAGAATACCAGCTCTTATATAATAACTATCTCCATAGCCCAGCACCTCGAGCATCTCGTATAGAGACCTCACGGCGGAAAGCACCACTGTGCTCGACCTGCCGGCGGCCGCGGCCGTCGCGTACCTCACGTCCTTGCCGGCGTGCCTCAAGGCGAATGTGCCCGGCTCGTCGGAGTACATCCTGTCTATATANACGGANCCTATCTCCTTGAATATAGTCTGCGACANCAGCTCCTTGAACTGGCTCGGCGGTATTCCGTGGGCGGCCGCCATGGACGCCGCCTCGCCCAAGACGGCGACTGTGCCTATCAGCAGGGAGTTATACGCCAGTTTCAACACGACGGCCTTCTCGAACTCGCCTACGTGCATGATCCTGCCCAACTCGGCGAATAGTTTGGAATATCTGCTGTAGACCTCGGCGTCGCCTCCGACTATATATACGGCGTCGCCCCTCTCCACGTTGCCGGGCCCTCCGACTATAGGCGACGCCAGGACCCCGATCCCCCTCGCGGCGAGAGCCCTACGGGCGGCGGCCGCGCCCGCGAGGGAGTACGTGCCCATCAGGAAGACGGCATCTCCGCCCATCTCGTCCACCAGCGACAGCAACGCCTCGTCGTCGGCTACAAACACGGCGACAGGCCCCCGAGCCTCGGACGGTCTGGATATCGGCGTGGCGGGGAGCCCCTCGAGCTTCCCGCGCGTTCGATTCCAGGCGTAGACCTTATGGCCCAGCTGGGCCGCCCTCTTGACGAAGGCGGCCCCCATCCTCCCCGTTCCGACCACCGTCAGCTCCATACAAGGCTTTTAACCGGTCGTAATATCTGTTTCGCCGTGGTTAGGATATTGAGGGTGGATCCTCTGAACCCGCGGGGCGAGGACGTGGCGGAGGCCGCCGCGGTCATAAGGTCGGGGGGCCTCGTGGCGTTCCCCACGGAGACGGTGTACGGCCTAGGCGCCGACGCCTTCAACGCCGAGGCCTCCGCGAGGATATTCAAGGCCAAGGGGAGGCCCGCCGACAATCCCCTCATAGTCCACGTGTCGTCCCTAGACATGGCCCTGGAGATAGGCGACATGCCGGATAGAGCCGTCGAAGTGGCTAAAAGGGCGTGGCCCGGCCCGATAACGTTCGTAGTGAGGAAGAGGGCCGAGTTGCCGGCGGTGGTCACCGCCGGGCTTCCGACGGTGGCCTTGAGGTGCCCCGCCCATCCGGTGGCGTTGAGGCTGATAGAGGCGGCGGGCACGCCCATAGCGGCCCCGAGCGCGAACAAGGCGGGGAGGCCTAGCCCCACCGAGGCCTCGCACGTGGTCGAGGACCTCGGCGACTCGGTCGACCTGGTCCTAGACGCAGGCAGGACGTTCTTCGGGGTTGAGTCCACCATCATAGACGTGACGAGGGAGCCCCCGGTTCTGCTGAGGCCCGGCCCCTTCACCGTCGAGGAGCTCAGGGACATATTGGGCGATGTGGAGATCCCGCCCTTCGCCAGAGGGCTCGGCGAAGCCGACGTGGCGCTCGCGCCGGGCATGAAGTACAGACACTACGCGCCGGAGGTCCCCCTGATACTTGTCGACTTCGATCTCGCGTCGGCAACCGAGGCCGTCCGCGGGCTCGGCTTGAGGGTCGCCGTATTGTGCCTCGCCGGGAAATGCGCCGATGCGGACGCAACGATATACGTCGGGTCCGATCCATACGAGATAGCGAAGAATCTCTACGACGCGCTCAGGCGTCTCGACAAGACCAAGGTAGATATTGCGCTCGTCCCCACAGTGGCCGAGAGGGGGATAGGGCTGGCGGTTATGAACCGGCTGAGAAAGGCCTCGGGCTTCAAGCTGGCCAAGAACGAGGCCGAGCTGAGGGGGCTGTTGGGGAGATGAGGTGGGCTGAGGAGTTCTTCGACGATATATATAGGGACTTCATGGAGCACTATAGGGGGCCCGAGATCAGCGCCAGGGAGGCGCGGTTCCTGGCCGGGGCGTTGGGCGTGGAGCCGGGCAAGCGCTTCCTCGATGCTGCGTGCGGCCACGGGAGGCACATGCGGCATATGCCTTCCGACTCTGTGGTGGGGCTCGATATAAACATACGCTACCTCTCCGAGGCCAAGAGGTACGGCGACGTGGTGGCGGCCGATCTGAGGATGCCGCCGTTCAGACGCCGCGCGTTCGACGGAGCCTACATAATGCACAGCACATTGGGGATGTTCGGCGACGAGGAGGATCTGGAGATCTTGATGTGGCTGTCGGGCTCCATAAAGCCCGGCGGATCTCTGGCGCTGGATCTGGCCAACAGGGCGAAGGTCGACAAGGCGTATGCGGCGCTGGGGGAGACCTGGAATATGTGGATCTCCGCGGGTCCGTACAAGGTCCTGTCGGTGGCTACCTACAACCCGCTNGCCGGCAGGATAAGGGAGAGCAGGCACATCTACAGAAACGGGGAATATATAGGGACGAGGACACTCGAGCTCAGACTATACTCGCCGAGCGAGCTNGGCCTGATGCTGCGTAGCGTCGGCATGGCCGTTAAGGCGGTCTACGGGGATTTCGACGGATCGCCGTATTCTGACAGCTCGGAGAGATATATCGCAGTCGCCGTGAAGATCGGCGGAGCTCCGGAACACCTGAAGACGGCCATATCCTGGCCGTAATGATATATTTGCCCCAAAGCCACCTTCCCCCATGAAGCTCTATTATTTCAAAAACGCCGAAGATCTCGCCAAGCCCATCGCGGGGGCGCTGGGCCTAGACGCCAGGCCCCTAGAGGAGAGGGATTTCCCCGACGGAGAGGTGTTGGTGAGGGTGGAGCCCGCGAGGGAGGCGGTCTTGTTGGCCAGGCTCTATCCCGACGTAAATAAGAACTTGGTCAAGTTGCTGCTTGCGCTAGACGCGTTGAGCGACTACGGGGCCGACAGGGTGGTTCTCGTCGTGCCCTATCTCCCCTACGCCAGACAGGACAGGCGGTTCCGCGAGGGGGAGCCCATAAGCGTGAAGACGATGTTGGCCCATCTGAGGCGGTATCCGGTGTCGCATCTCGTGGCCGTGGATCTCCACAAGCCGTATATAGGCGATTATGTGGCCGGCATGCACGTCGTCAACGTGTACCCCGCTGAGAGGTACGCCAACGCCGTGAGGAGGTGGGGCGTGGACGTCGTCCTCAGCCCCGACGCCGGGTCTCTCCACAGGGCGTCTACGTTGGCCGGACTGCTGGAGGTGCCCTACGACCACTTCGAGAAGTTCAGAGATAGGGAGACCGGGGAGATATACATGAAGCCCAGCGGGGCCATGAACCTACAGGGCAAGGCTGTGGCGCTGGTGGACGACATATTGGCCACAGGCGGCACTCTCGTCGATGCCTGCAAGAACGCAAAACTGCTGGGGGCGTCTGCGGTATATGCTGTGGTCTCCCACTGCCAGCTGCTGGGCAACGCCAGGGAGAAGATCAGGGGATGCGTCAACGCCCTCTATTGCACCAACACCATACCGTGCGAGTACTCCAACGTGGACGTATCAGAGGATCTCGCGAGGGCCATCTCGGCGGTCCTATAGCCGCCAGTACTTCGACTGGATAGACCGAACCTCGGCCAGGACCCTCGACATCCTCCCCCAGACGGAGTGGTCGCTGGCGCTGGGCTCCTCCGGGGGCGCGCGGCCGAGGCCTGCCAGCTCCATCGCCAGCATCTTGGACCCCTCCCGGATCACCGAGTAGTTGTAGCCGCCTTCGAGCAGAAAGACGGCGGGCACGTTGAGAGACAGCAGGGACTTGATGGCATATCTATAGCCGTTTAGGGTGAGGCCCATATCGGCGAGCGGATCCTCCTTGTGGGCGTCCCAGCCGAGCGACACGACCAAGGCCCTCGGGCCGTACTGCCTCAATATGGGCATGACTACGTCGTCGAAGATCTCCTTGAACCCGTCGTCGCCGAGGCCTGGAGGCATGGGCACATTGACGTTATACCCCTCGCCCCTCCCCCTCCCCACCTCGTCGGGGAAGCCGGTGCCGGGGTACAACGTCAGCGGGTCTTGATGGGTCGATATATAGAGCACGTCCCTATCGTAGAGTATCTCCTGCGTGCCGTTGCCGTGATGCACGTCTATATCCACCACGGCTACGCCCTCTCCGTAGAGAGCCCCCACGGCCGCCGTGTTGAATATGCAGAAGCCCTGGGTGGGGGCGGTCAGAGCCCTCCCGGACCTGCCCGCGTGGTGACCTGGAGGCCTCGCCAGTATGTACGCGTGTTCCTTTGAATCCAGCGCGTCGAGCATCGCCGATACGGCCGCGAGAGCCGCGGCGCAGGTGCCGGGAGATACCCAAGTGTCGCCGTCCAGCTCCGTGAGGTTGCCCAAACTACATAGATCCTCTACGTATCTTATGTAGTCTCTGCCGTGGGCCGTCTCGAGGCGTTGGGCGACGTCGTCTCTGGCGCGAGGGGCCGAGAGGGGGACGCCCGCCTCCCTGACCCCCGCCAGGGCGTAGTCGAGACGGCCGGGGTTCTCGGGATGTCCAGGCCCTGTCTCGTGCCCCTTGAAAACATCGCCGTAGTACACCTTCACGGATGGATCTGTCCATCTATTAAAGAAAGGGCATGACGAGGAAGCGGTGGGCGTACCGCATGGAGGACGGCACGATGATGGTCGTGTGCTACGAAGGGCGTCCGGAGGGCTTCATGAGCTACGCAGAGCTCTACGAGGCTATGGCGAGATGGCTTAAGGAGGCGGGTCGGTGAGCCCTTACCCTGGAGCTGAGAACAGTAGGTTTTATTTTTGATCAGAGTACATGATGTTGAAGAAAAAGAAGAAGGAGGAGCTCGACGAAGATGAGGAAATAGAGAGGTTGCTCCGCGATGCCGACGATGCGCCGGAGAGAGATGACGGGGATAGATATCTCAGGGTCAAGATAGAGATCGAGGGGCTTAGGGAGCTGGCCCAAGCGC